>Ga0308163_10000154_pt1 | contig 190788 bp, 174 predicted proteins | sample PhyTR1_FD_201037 | JGI IMG/M metagenome (GOLD analysis project Ga0308163, IMG submission 201037) | Phyllosphere microbial communities from UC Gill Tract Community Farm, Albany, California, United States - DLSLT.R1 | ecosystem: Host-associated > Plants > Phyllosphere > Unclassified | place... | reverse complement strand
AGATTCGGGATCTTGGGATTGAGATCGTCATAGGCGATCTGGTGAAGAGCTCCATCGATGAGCTCGCCGTGGTATTCGCGCGCTATGACACCGTCGTCGGTTGCGCGGGCTACGCGGCTGGCGTCGATACGCCAATGAAGTTGGCGCGCGCTGCCTTGCAGGCGCGAATTCCAAGGTATTTTCCATGGCAGTTCGGCGTCGATTTTGACGTGATCGGACGGGGCAGTCCGCAGGATATTTTCGACGCACAGTTGGACGTGCGTGAGCTTTTGCGCAGTCAGCACGTGACGGAGTGGGTCATTATCTCAACCGGCATGTTTATGAGCTATCTGTTCGAGCCGGAATTCGGCGTTGTAGACCTGCAAAGCAATTTAGTCCATGCACTGGGCAGCCTGGACACCGCTGTGACGCTGACAACTCCCGATGATATCGGAGCGCTTGCTGCCGAGGTGCTGTTCGCTATACCTCGAATCCGGAACCAGATTGTCTTCCTGGCCGGCGACACCGTGACTTATGGCGAGGTTGCGGACAAACTGGAGTCCTCCCTAGGCCACACTTTTGGCCGATCGGTTTGGAGCGAGGAGTATTTGCTAGACGAACTGGCACGCGATCCGAACAATATGATGCGCAAGTATCGTGCAGCCTTCGCTCAAGGACGGGGTGTCGCTTGGGACAAGCGTGGCACGTTCAATAGTCAACGCGGCTTCGCGGTTACCGATGTGTCATCGTGGATCAATACGAACCTGATTTCCGGCCGCAGCAAGTAATCGTCAACAATAGGCCAGGTGAAGGCATTCCGACGGCTGTTGTCGGCGTTCTGATAACTGTCTGTCTGCTTTGGGGGGCGGTAGCTGCCGTTCAGCGACGAGCCACGAAGTTTCCTTGCTTCGTCAGCGCACTAGGGAAATACGTCACCACCCAAGTCGCCGGCCCAGGCTCCCGGGCCAAGCGGGCCTGAAAAATGTCGAGGGCAAGGCGCAGCGACGAAGACAGTACGCATGGTCGGCGAGGAGCTGCAACGCCACCATCGGCATTTTCTCGGGTCCGCGTCTCCGGCCCGCCATGATCAGTCTTTAAAAGCCAAAGAAGCGCGGAGAAAAGACCCCCGCGCTTCTCAAAACAAAGCTTACTGCGCCGCCACCTTCGCCGGCTCAGCCATCACTGCGGGCGTCATCTTCAATGCCTTGCTCAAAAAGCCCCAGCGATCGGCCACTTCCTCGATCTGCTTGGCGGTCGGCTTGCCGGCGCCGTGGCCAGCCTTGCTGTCGATGCGGATCAGCACCGGTGCGGCGCCGCCTTGCGCGGCCTGGGCGGCGGCGGCGAACTTGAAGCTGTGGGCCGGCACCACGCGGTCGTCATGGTCGGCGGTGGTGATCATGGTGGCCGGATAGCAGCCGCCCGCTTTCAGGTTGTGCAGTGGCGAGTATTTGACCAGCGCCTTGAACTGCTCGGCGTCGTCCGACGAGCCGTAGTCCGGCACCCAGCCCCAGCCCACGGTGAACTTGTGGAAGCGCAGCATATCGAGCACGCCCACTTGCGGGATCGCCGCGGCGAACAGGTCCGGGCGCTGCGTCATGGCCGCGCCGACCAGCAGGCCGCCGTTGCTGCCGCCACCGATCGACAGTTTCGCCGGCGACGTGACCTTGTTGGCCACCAGCCATTCGGCCGCGCCGATAAAGTCGTCGAACACGTTTTGCTTGTTCAGCTTGGTGCCGGCCTGGTGCCAGGCTTCGCCGTATTCGCCGCCGCCGCGCAGGTTGGCCATCACATAGACGCCGCCCATTTCGACCCAGGCCAGGTTGGCCACCGAGAACGCTGGCGTGAGCGATATATTGAAGCCGCCGTAGCCGTACAGATAGGTCGGGTTCGAGCCGTCCAGCTTCATGCCTTTTTTCGAGACGATGAACATCGGTACTTTGGTGCCGTCGCGGCTGGTGAAGAACTGCTGGCGCACGTCAAACGCGTTCGGGTCGAAATCGACCTTCGGCTGGCGATACACCGTGCTCTTGCCGGTCTTCATGTCGTAGCGGTAGATGGTGGCCGGCGTGGTGAAGCTGGTATAGGAATAAAACGTTTCCGTATCCTGGCGCTTGCCGCTGAAGCCGCCGGCCGAACCGATGCCCGGCAGCGCCACTTCGCGCACCAGCTTGCCGTTCAGGTCGGTGATGGTGATCTGCGTCTGCGCATCCTTCAGGTAGTCCAGCACCAGCTGGTTGTTCAGGATATTGGCCGACACCAGCGTCTGCTCGCTTTGCGGCACGATTTCTTTCCAGTCAGCCACGGCAGGCTTGCGGATATCGATAGCGATCACGCGCGATTTCGGCGCCTTGTTGTCGGTGGCAAAGTAGAACACCGGGCCGACATTGTCGATAAACGAATACGAGGCATCGAACTCTTCCAGCAGGCCGACGACCTTGGCGTTCTTCTGGCGCAAGTCCTTGTAGAAGATGCGGTTCTTGCGTTCGGTGCCCTGGGTGGCCGTGATGATCAGGTAATTGCCGTCGTCGCTGACCTTGCTGCCGCCGAACGCCCATTCCTTCTGGTCAGGACGGTCGAACACCAGCACGTCGGCGCTTTGCGGCGTGCCCAGCTTGTGGAAGTACAGTTTCTGGAAGTAATTGATATCGGCCAGCTTGGTGGCTTCCTTCGGCGCGTCGTAGCGGCTGTAGAAGAAACCGGAGTTGTCCTTGGTCCACGAGGCGCCCGAGAACTTGGCCCATTTGATCTCGTCGGTGAGGTCCTTGCCGGTGTCGATATCGCGCACTTTCCACTCGTTCCAGTCGGAACCGGAGGCGGCCGTCGCATACGCCAGGAACTTGCCGTTCGGGCTGATCGAGGTGCCGGCCAGCGCCACCGTGCCGTCCGCCGACAGGGTGTTCGGGTCCAGCAGCAGGCGCGGCTCGTCGCTCAGTTTCTTCACCGTGTACAGCACGGCCTGGTTTTGCAGGCCATCGTTGCGCGTGTAGAAGTAGCGGCCACCCTGCTTGCTTGGCGTGCTGAAACGCTCGTAGTTCCACAATTTCGTCAAACGCTGCTTGATCGCTTCGCGCTCGGGTATCGTGCCCAGGTAGGATTGGGTCAGCTTGTTCTGTTCCACCACCCAGTCATGCGTCTCGGCGCTGTTGGCGTCTTCCAGCCAGCGGTACGGGTCGGCGATGGTGGTGCCGAAATAGCTGTCTTGCTGGTCGACTTTCTTGGTGACCGGATAGCTCACGGCCGGGCTGTCGCCCACCGGGCAGGTTTGCGCCAGGGCATTGCCACCGAAAGCGGCCAGCAGACTGAATACGAGGGTTGCACTACGTAATTGCATGGATGAATGTCTCATTGTTGGATGTCTGAGAAGGGAAGCGCTTGGCTGCCCATGTTGACTTTCGCCAACGTAAATCATAGCGCGTATCCCAACTTTTAATGCACAGTTATCCCGGCCTTTCTCCATCTTTTATTTGGACATTTCATCAAGCCGTCATAAAAGATATTTACTATAGGCAACATGATCATGGCCCGTCCGGTGGCCGTGCCACATTCACGCACCACCTTTCGCCATGCACACATTCGCCCTCTCTTCCGCCATGTCCGCCCCGGACCCAGCGCTGCCTGCGAATGTGGCCTATCTGAAACCGCCGGCCTCGTCCCCGCTCCCGCTCCCCATGACAGTCGAAGCCGCCGATGTATTGCACGACATCCTGGCCAGTCGCAAGCTCAGCGCCCTGTTCCAGCCGATTATCCAGATGGCCAGCGGCAACATCATCGGCTACGAGGGCCTGATACGGGGGCCGTCCGACAGCCCCCTGCATGCGCCCATGAATCTGTTCAAGGTGGCGCGCGCCTGCGGCCTGACCCTGGAGGTCGAGCATCTGTGCCGGCAGGTGGTGCTGGAACGCTTCGCGGAATTGAATCTGCCAGGCAAGCTGTTCCTCAATGTCAGCCCGGAATGCCTGCTGCTGCGCAATGCGCGCCATGGCGAAACCCTGGAATACATCGAACAGATCGGCATCAACCCGGAACGGGTGATCATCGAGCTGACGGAAAACCAGCCCACCTATGACTACGCGCTGATGCGCGAAGCCGTGCTGCACTACCGCAACATGGGCTTCCAGATCGCCATTGACGACCTGGGCGAAGGTTTTTCCAGCCTGCGCCTGTGGTCGGAGCTGCGGCCGGAATACGTCAAGATCGACATGCATTTTATCCAGGGCATCAATAACGACCCCGTGAAACTGCAGTTCGTGCGCTCGATCCAGGAGATCGCGGAAAAGTCGGGCACCCTGGTGATCGCCGAGGGCATCGAGGCGCAGACGGAATTGCTGGTCTTGCGCGATCTGGGCGTGGCGTTCGGCCAGGGCTACCACCTGGGCCGGCCGAACGCCATGCCGGCGCGCGCGCTGCCGGCCGAAGTGGTGCAGGCGCTGGGGCGCAACGGCGTGGCCGTGTATCCGCAGCGCAGCAGCCTGGAAAAGAATGGCGCCAGCATCCGCAAGCTGCTGCACCGCGTGTCATCGATCTCGACGGCGAAGAACAATAACGAGGTGTACGAGATTTTCATGAAGGAACCCAAGCTCATGATCATCCCGGTGGTGGACGATGGCGTGCCGCTGGGGCTGATCAGCCGCTTCGACATGATCGACCATTTTGCCCGCCCGTATCAGCGCGAACTGTATGGCAAGAAATCGTGCAGCGTGTTCATGGACGCCAAGCCGCTGATCGCCGACCATGAAACCAGCTTGCAGGAACTGAGCTACATCATGGCGCAGTCCGATGCCCACCACCTGTACAACGGTTTCATTATCACCGAGCACGGCCGCTACATGGGCATGGGCACAGGCCACGACCTGATGCGCGAAATCACGCAGATGCAGATCAATGCGGCGCGCTACGCCAATCCGCTCACGCAATTGCCCGGCAATGTGCCGATCAACGAGCATATCGACCGCCTGCTGCACAGCGGCAGCCGCTTCTGGGTCTGCTATTGCGACCTCGACCATTTCAAGCCCTTCAACGACGTGTATGGCTATCGCAAGGGCGACGACGTGATCCAGCTGACCGGTGAAATCCTCAGCAGCCATTGCGATGCGAACCGCGACTTCATCGGCCATATCGGCGGCGATGATTTCATGATTTTGTTCCAGAGCGAAGACTGGGAGACGCGCTGCCAGGCCATGCTGGACGATTTCGCGGCCGCCATCCTGGCCTTCTACAGCGTGGACGACTGCGAACGCGGCGGCTATATCAGCGAAGACCGGCAGGGAAAGAAAGTGTTTTATTCATTGATCAGCCTGTCGCTGGGCGTGATCAAGGTCTCGGCGCACCAGTATTACACCCACCACCAGATCGCCACGCAGGCGGCGGAAGCCAAGCGGCAAGCCAAGAAAATCCATGGCAACAGCCTGTTCCTGGACCGGCGGCAAGCGCCAGCGCCACGGGCGGACGCCGCTTAAATCCGCACCAGATCGGCAAAGCCGTTGTCGCCGCGCTCGCCAGGCAGGAAGGCCAGCGCAATGCGGCCCTCCTTGCGGCGCGCCAGCACGCGGTAGTTGCCCGGCACCAGCTGCACGAACATGCCGCCGAACACCGCTTCCGGCTCCAGGCCATCGGCCGTCACTTCCTCGGCCGCGCCGATGAACACGCGTCCCGATTCCACCTTCAGGTTGACGGTGACTTGAGGATCAGCAAGATCATCGGCCAGCTCGACGGCATACGCGCCATCGCTGCCCAGGTTCAGGAACACCACATGACCCGCATTGACTTCCGCCAGTTCGGCGCTGGGGATGCTCCACCAGTCGACATCGTCGGCCAGCCGGTGGCGCATGCCGGCCACGTCGAACACGCACATGGTGGCGGTGTCGGTGACGAAAGTACAGCTGTGTGCGGCGTTGCCGCCGGTCTCGCTGGTCATGGCGCAGCCCTTTCCGTATTTTTGCCAGGCAGGAGTATGGCATGGGCGAAGTAAAACACGCCGCTCAGTCGGGTGCGGGTGCGCGCGTGCGCTTCCATTGCCGGGTCAGCGCGCGGGCCCGGCCCAGGTCGTCGGTCGACAGCCTGCGGGCATAGCCGGCGACGGCGCCGCCGGCCGTGGCGTCGCCGCTCTCGGCCGCCAGCGCCACCCACATATAGGAGCGCACCGGATCCTTCGGCACGCCGCGCCCGCTGTTATACATGCCGCCCAGGTTGTACTGGGCCAGCGCATGGCCCTGCTCGGCCGCGCGCGCATACCAGTGCACGGCCATGTCGTCGTCCTGCGGCACGCCATGGCCGTTCGCATACATCACGCCGAGGTTGTTTTGCGCGCTGGCGTCGCCCTGGTCGGCCGCCTTGCGGTACCAGCGCACGGCGCGCGCCGGATCGTGCGGCACGCCCTGGCCGTTGGCGTACAGCACGCCCAGGTTGAACTGGGCATTGGCGGCGCCCTGCTCGGCCGCCTTGCCATACCATTCGACGGCCTCGCGCACATTGCGCGCCACGCCGCGCCCGCCGGCCAGCATGCCGCCGAGGTTGTATTGCGCCGAGCAATGGCCTTGCCGGGCGGCACGGCGGTACCAGACCACGGCGCGGGCCTCGTCCTGCTCGACGCCCTGGCCGCGCGCCAGCATCAGGCCCAGGTTGAACTGGGCGTCGGCATCGTCCTGTTCGGCGGCGCGCAGCAGCCAGGCGTAGGCGCGCAACTGGTCCAGCGCCACGCCCACGCCTTCGGCATAGGCCACGCCCAGCTGGCGCTGCGCCACGGCCAGGCCTTGCGCGGCCGCCTGGCGGAACCAGGCCACGGCCTGGGTATCGCTTTGCATCACGCCCTGGCCCCGCTTGTAGACCAGCCCCAGGTTCAGCTGGGCCTGGGCATCGCCCTGCAGCGCGGCCTTGCGGAACCAGGCCAGCGCCAGCGCATCGTTGCGTCTTGCACCCAGCCCTCGCGCATAGGCCTCGCCCAGCAGCGACTGGGCGCTGGCCACGCCCTGCTCCGAGGCGCGGTAGAACCAGGCCAGCGCCAGCTCGTCGTTTTGCAGCACGCCGCGCCCCTTGCGGTACATCTGCCCCAGGTTCTGCTGGGCCGAGGCGTCGCCCTGGGCCGCCGCGCATCGGAACCACTGCACCGCTTCCTCGTCGCTTTGGGCCACGCCGCGGCCGTGGTAATACATGGCGCCCAGGTGATTTTGCGCAAACGCCAGCCCCTGCAGCGCGGCCAGGCGCAGCCAGATAAAGGCGCGCGCGTCGTCGTGCTTGACGCCCTCGCCTTTTTTATACATCAGGCCCAGATTGAATTGCGCATAGGCATTGCCTTGCTCGGCCGCCGTGCGAAACCAGATATACGCCTGGTGGCTGTCCCTGGCAGTATGGTGTTTGTCCATGTGCGCCCCCTCGATTGCCCTGCCATGACGCGAAGCGGCCAGGCACGGCGCCCGCAACGGCAATATCGCTGATGCAGTGAATTGTAAATTCGGGGGAACCGGCAGGCTTGAGCGAACTCAAAGGTAATAATAAAATTATATCGATTTGCCGAGCCCGCTTTGAAGGCGGGCTGCGAGGCTTGGCGCCTGGGTCAGCGTCTTCCCGGATGTTTCTGCAGGAACTGCGGCACCTTGGCGGCGGCCAGCTTGTTCAGCGACACCAGCAACTCGGCGTCGACACCATCGATGCCGTAATTGCTGCGCAAATGGCGGCCGATATGGATCAGCACCTGGGCCGCCACTTCCGCATCGGACTCGGCCCGGTGGGCCGCGCTCTTGAAGGCGATGCCCAGCTGGCCGGACAGCAAGCCCAGCTTGTAGCTGGACAGGCCGGGAAACACGCGGCGCGACAGTTTCAAGGAGCACACCAGCGAGCGGTGCGCCGGCGCCAGGTTCAGGCGGGCGCTCTCGGCACGCAGGAATTTTTCATCGAAGCTGGCGTTATGGGCCGACAAGGCGTCGCTGCCGATAAAGTCCAGCAACTGCGGCACCACCTCGGCCACCGGCGGCGCCTTGTCGACCATTGCCTGGGTAATCCCGGTCAGCCCCGTGATAAACGAGGGAATGCGCGCATTGCAGTTGATCAGCGACACAAAGCGGTCGGTGATCCGCCCGCCCTCGATGCGCAGCGCCGCCACTTCCGTGATGCGGTCGCCCATGTCGGGCGACAAACCGGTGGTTTCAAAGTCGATCATGACGATCGGTTGCTCAAACACGTTCATGGGTGATGCTCTTTCTGCGATGCTGCGGTCAATCAGCTTAGCCGAATTTTCGGACTGCGTCGAGCGCCAGCCCAGCGCCGATGCTGCCGAACAGATCGCCTTCCACCTTGCGCGCCGACGGCACCAGGGCCGCGATTTTTTCGCGCAGCAGGCGCACGCCGCTCGAACCGCCCGTGAAGAACACGGTATCGACCGCTTCCGGCGCCACGCCCGCGTCGCGCAGCAAGCGCAGCACGGTCTCTTCCACGCTGCCGCACAGGTGGCCGATGGCGTCGTCGAACTGGGCGCGCTTGAGCAGCAGGCTTTGTGCCGGCGACAGACGGTCCAGTTCCAGCTGCACTTCCTGCGCATCGGACAACGCGATCTTGCCCTCTTCGACCTTCATCGCCAGCCAGTGGCCGGCGCGCTCGTCGATCAGCTTTTGCAGGCGTTTCACTTTATCTTGCTCGCGCGCATCGCGGCACACATCGGCCAGCTGCACCCAGATTTTCTTGGTGTAGGCCAGGTTGATGGTATGCCAGGTGGCCAGGTTGAAATAATAGCTGGACGGCACTTCGCTATTGTTGTTCAAACGGCTGCCATAGCCGAGCAGCGGCATCACCGACGACAGGCTCAGGTATTTATCGAAGTCGGTGCCGCCGATATGCACGCCGCCGGTGGCCAGGATGTCGTCGCGGCGCTCGGCCTTTTTGGCGCGTTCCGGCGACAGGCGCACCAGCGAGAAGTCCGAAGTACCGCCGCCGATGTCGGCGATCAGCACCAGCTCTTCGCGGTCGATTTGGGACTCGTAGTCGAACGCGGCGGCGATCGGCTCGAACTGGAAGGCCACGTCCTTGAAACCGACCGAGCGCGCCACTTCGGCCAGGGTGTCCTGGGCCAGCTGGTCAGCCTGGGCGTTGTCATCGATAAAGAACACGGGGCGGCCAAACACCGCCGAGGTAAATTCGCGGCCGGCCGACTGCTCGGCGCGGTTTTTCACTTCGCCGATAAATTGCGACAACAACAGGCGGAACGGGATCGCGCGGCCGCCCACTTCCGTCTGGCCATCGATCAGGCTGGTGCCGAGCAGGCTTTTCAGCGAGCGCATCAAACGGCCTTCGTAGCCGGCCAGGTAGCCGGCCAGGGCGGCGCGGCCAAAGCTCACTTCTTCGTCTTCCGCATTGAAGAACACCACCGACGGCAGGGTAGTCTTGCCGTCTTCCAGGCTGAGCATGGTGCTCTGCCCGGGACGCGCCCAGCCTACCGTGGAATTTGACGTACCGAAATCGACGCCGCAAGCATTGGCCATGTCGACCCTTCCCTGAATAAAGGGGCGTCATGCTACCAGAAAGCAGTCTCTTGCACCAGAAAAATAAGCGTGACTGCCGGCCCGGGCGGCAAGCTTGCTTTGCATCAAGGGGCAACCATGGCCAAAAGCTACTCTAAGGAAATTAACTTAGAGCAACTAGACCGTTCCTGGAGACCGCCGTGACCACTAGCCGATTGTTCCGAAGCGCCTTGCCACTGTCCCTGACAATACTGCTGGCCGCCTGCGGGGGCGGCGGCGCCGACACCCAGCCCGCCAGCGGCTGCACCTTGCAAAGCACGGCAGGCTGCGGTGGCACCCTGCCCGATCCCGTGATACCACCGGTTACCACGCCTGTCACCCCGGTCACGCCCGAGCCGGCCAGCCTGGCCCGTTCCGTACGGCTGGTGTTTTCCAGCGCCGAACTTCCTTCCGCCGGCCTGGCCGGCGGCGAAGTGAGCGTCACGGCGCTGGTCAAGGACGCCGCCAACCTGGCCTTGCCGGGCGCCAAAATCGCGTTTGCCGCCGATTCCGGCATCCTGGGCAGCGTCGAGGCCTTGACCGACAAGAACGGCCAGGCGCGCGCCGCGCTCGGTACCGGCGGCGACAAGCACAATCGCAGCATCAAGGTCACGGCCACGGTCGGCAACCAGGCTGGCAGCGGCACGGTGGCGGTGACGGGCAGCACGGTGGAGCTGGCCGGCCCCAGCTTGCTGACCCTGGGCCAGCAGGCGGACTTCACGGTAACGGTGCGCGACTCGGCGCGCCAGCCCGTCAGCGGCGCCACCATCGCCTATGCGGGCAATGGCGCGGCCGGCCTGACCGTCAAGGACGGCGCGGCGGCGCTCAGCAATGCTCAAGGCCAGCTGCTGCTGCGCCTGGCCGCTGGCGCCCTGGGCAATAACGCGGTGTCGGCAAGCGCCCTCGGCGCTTCCGTGTCGCACGCCTACACGGTGGCCGGCGGCGAGCTGCGCCTGACGCCCGCCGTCGGTCTGGACGCCAGCGGCGCGGAGCTATTGCAGGAAGTGCCGGCGCTGGCCTGTCAGTCCATCGATGTGCGCTACGAGTCCGGCGGCGTGGCGCGCACCGGCAGCGCCAGCCTGTCGACTTCGCGCGGCACCTTGTATGCCGACAGCAACTGCGGCGTGGCCCTGCCGTCCAGCCTGGCATTTACCAATGGCAACTTGCCGACCAGCTATCTGCGCTCGGACAATGCCGGCATGGCGACGATTACGGCGCTTGTCGCCGGCGGGCCCACGGCGCAAACGCGGCTGGAATTCGTGGCCCTGCCGAGCGCGGCCAGCAAGCTCGGCGTGCAGGCCGACCCCGCCGTGCTGGGCGCGAACGCCGTTGGTGCCAGCGACAATCTCGCCACCATCAGCGCCGTGGTGCGCGACGGCGCCGCGAATAACCTGGTCAAGCATGCGCCGGTGATCTTCACCATCTTGAGCGACCCCAGCGGCGGCTACCTGCGCCAGGCGGGACACGTGTTGACCGGGTCCAACGGCCTGGCCAGCACCGTATATGTGGCGGGCCCGGCCGACAGCGGGCGCGACGGCGTGCTGATCCAGGCCAGCATCGCCGGCGCGGCCCAGGCCGCCGCGACGGCGCAAGTGCGCCTGACAGTGGCCAAAAAAGCCCTGTCGATCAAGTTTGGCACCGGCAACAACGTGCGCGAATATTCCGCCAGCGTGCTGCAGAAGGACATCGCCGTGTTTGTTTCCGACAGCGCCGGCAATGCCGTGCCGAGCGTGGACATCACGGCGGCCGGCTGGCCCAGCCGCTACGGCAAGGGCTATTATGTGTGGGAGGCGGACAAGCAGGAGTTCCCCGACACGGGCACCTGGCGCCTGGCGCTGCCCCGCTACAGCTGCGCCAATGAAGACGTGCTGCGCAACGGCATCTTCGAGCCGGCCTACGACCTCAACGGCAACGGCGTGCTCGACCCCGGCATCCCCTTGACGGTCACCGCCAGCGGCCAGACCGATGCGCTGGGCCTGGCGACCCTAACCATCAGCTATCCGCGCAACTACGGCTCGTGGCTGCAACTGGCCTTGAGCGTGCGCGGCAGCGTGGCCGGCACGGAAGCGGCCTCGACCACCGAGTTGACCTTGCCCACCCTGGCCACCGATTTCAGCGCGCGCCGCGTGGCGCCACCGGGGCAGACCAGTCCGTATGGCACGGGACCGTGCGAGACGGCGCAATAACCGGCGGCGGCAACGGTTCTTGCCAGCAAAATAATTTTGCCAGATTCAAAAGAAACAGTCTTGCCAAGAAGCAATCTTCTGCGCTATGCTCACCGTCCGACCTGGCCGCCCCGCACATGGCGCGGCCAGGACCGCAAGACTACCCGAGACAGGTGGCGAGCCAGGATCCCATGCGAAAACAGACTGAAGTTGCAAGCCGGGCCGGTAGCGGCCCTGTCGACGGCGCCATGCGCCGGGTCACCTCCTATGACGTGGCGCTGCTGGCCGGCGTCTCGCAATCGGCCGTGTCGCGCAGCTTCAAGCCGGGCGCCAGCGTCTCGCCTGCCACCCACGCCAAGGTCATGCAGGCGGCCACCGCGCTCGACTATATTCCGAACGCGGCCGCGCGCAGCCTGTCGACCCGCCGCTCCAACCTGGTGGCCGTGATCGTCTCCAACCTGGCCAATCTGTATTACCCGCAAGTGCTGTCCGACCTGAGCGAACAGATCGCGCGCCAGGGCAAGCGCCTGCTGCTGTTTACCCTCGAACGCGAAGCCGATGTCGGCAAGGTCTTGTGCGATGTGTGGCAATACCAGGTCGATGGCGCCATCGTGGCGGCCTGGCTGTCTGACGAGCAACTGGCCGAATTCGCGCGCCGCGAAGTGCCGCTGGTGCTGTACAACCGCTGCCCGCGCGGCCATGCCGTGCATGCGGTGCTGTGCGACCAGGCCGACGCGGCGCGCCTGCTGGTGTCGCGCCTGGCCGAGGCCGGCCACCGCCAGTTCGCCATGATCGACGGCCCCGGCGACTCGACCACCGCCCAGGAACGCAAGTCCGGCATGGTCGAGCGCTTGCTGGAGCTGGGCCTGCCGTCGCCGGTGGTGGTCAGCGGCAATTATGATTACGCCAGCGGCGGCCAGGGCTTGCGCAAGATTATCGACCGCCTGGGCCGGGTGCCGGACGCGGTTATCTGCGGCAACGACATCATGGCCATCGGCTGCCTCGATACGGCGCGCCACCTGCTGGGCATACAAGTGCCCTTGAACATGTCGGTGGCGGGCTTCGACGCGCTCGACGCCTCGGGCTGGCTCAGCTATGACGTCACCACCCTGCGCCAGCCGACGCAAAAAATGGCCGCCGATGCCGTCGCCATGCTGGTGCAGCGGATGGAACGGCGGCCCGGCGCGGCGGAACGACGACAGTATGTTTCCTGCCTGATCGAAGGCAGCACGGCCCGATTGCACGGCGAGCCCGGCTATCCGGGCCAGCAGCTGGGCTTGCGGGCCGCCTGATGACTAACGATTAATGACTAGCTACTGACGACTAACCGAAGAACTTGCCCTTCAGCAAATTCAAGCCCTGCGCCATCAGGTCATTACCTTCCGGCACCTGGCCGTTCGGCGTCAGATGATCGATCAGCTGCGGCAACAGCGCCGCCAGGCCACCCGAGGCCGCATCCTGCGGCAGGCCCAGTTTGGCAGCGATCTGGCTGATGGTGTCGGCACCGAGCGCGCCTTGCACCTGCTCGCCGGATACCGACGCGTTCGCACCGGTGCCGATCCAGCTGGCCACCTGGGCCTGCAAGCCGCTTTCCTGGAATTTCTGCAGCAGGCCCGCCAGGCCGCCGTGCTGGTTGATCAGGTCCATCACGCTGGCCAGCAAGCCGGACTGGCCAGCCGCCGCGCCCGCTGCTTCTTTATTGTTACCCAGCATATCGATGGCCTGTCCCGCCAGTTGATCAAACAGTCCCATGATTTTCTCCCTATAAGCCATGTGTGCGGCAGGGAACGCCCCTGCCCCCGCATGATTGTACTGTGTCCGGCGTGCGCCATGCCACTTGAGAAAATACTATGATAGCTTTTTTCACCATGATTTCATTGGAGGATATGCCATGGCCGCTACCGTCGCCGACTTTCTCTTGCAGCGCCTGCACGAATGGGGCGTGGAACGCGTCTTCGGCTACCCCGGCGATGGCATCAACGGCATCGTCGGCGCCTTTGGCCGGCAGGACAAGATAGACTTCATCCAGTCGCGGCACGAGGAAATGTCGGCCTTCATGGCCACCGGCCATGCCAAGTTTACCGGTGAAGTCGGCGTCTGTCTGGCCACTTCGGGGCCGGGCGCCATCCACTTGCTCAACGGCCTGTATGACGCCAAGCTCGACCATCAACCGGTGGTCGCCATCGTCGGCCAGCAGCGCCGCGCGGCTTTGGGCGGCGACTACCAGCAGGAAGTCGACCTGGCGTCGCTGTTCAAGGACGTCGCCCACGAATACGTGCACATGGCCACCGACCCGGCCCAGGTGCGCCATCTGATCGACCGGGCCATGCGCATTGCGCGCGAGCAGCGCTGCGTGACCTGCATCATCTTCCCCAACGACCTGCAGGACTTGCCGGCCGTGCCAGTGCCGCCGCGCGAACACGGCACCGTGCATTCGGGCATGGGCGCGCTGGGCCACAGCACGGTGCCCGACGCGGCCACCCTGCGCATGGCGGCGGACATTCTGAACCAGGGCAAGAAGGTGGCGATACTGGCCGGCGCCGGCGCGCTGCAGGCGACCGAAGAACTGATCGAAATCGCGGGGATCCTGGGCGCCGGCGTGGCGAAAGCCCTGCTGGGCAAGGCGGCCGTGCCGGACGCGCTGCCGTTTGTGACTGGTTCCATCGGCCTGCTGGGTACCAAGCCCAGCCACGACATGATGAACGGCTGCGACACCCTGCTGATGGTCGGCTCCGGTTTTCCCTATTCCGAATTCCTGCCCGAGGAAGGCCAGGCGCGCGGCGTGCAGATCGATATCGACGCGAAAATGACCAGCTTGCGCTACCCGATGGAATGCAGCCTGGTGGGCGATGCCCGCGCCACGTTGCGCGCCCTGATTCCCTTGCTGGAACGCAAAACGGATCGCGGCTGGCAGGCAGAAATCGAAGAAAACGTGGCCCGCTGGTGGCGCGTGATGGAAGCGCGCGCCATGAACGACGCCAGCCCCGTCAATCCGCAGCGCGTGTTCTGGGAGCTGTCGCCGCGCCTGCCCGACAACGCCATCCTCACCTGCGATTCGGGCTCGGCCGCCAACTGGTATGCGCGCGATATCAAGTTGCGCAGCGGCATGAAGGCCAGCCTGTCGGGCGGCCTGGCCAGCATGGGTCCGGGCGTGCCGTATGCCATCGCCGCCAAGTTCGCCTTTCCCGAACGCACCGTGATCGCGCTGGTGGGCGACGGCGCCATGCAGATGAACGGCATCAACGAGCTGATCACGATCGCCAAGTACTGGCGGCAATGGACCGCCGAAGGCATGCCCGCCGGGCTGGTCATCATGGTGTTGAAAAACAATGATTTGAACCAGGTGACGTGGGAGCAGCGCGCCATGAGCGGCGACCCGCGCTATGCGGCTTCGCAGGCCTTGCCCGATTTCTCGTATGCCGCGTATGCCGAGCTGATCGGCCTGAAAGGCATCCATGTGGCAAGTCCCGACGACGTGGCGCGCGGCTGGGAGCAGGCGCTGGCCTCCGATCGCCCTTGCGTGCTGGAAATGGTGACCGACCCCAGCGTGCCACCGTTGCCACCCGACGTGACCGCCAAGCAGGCCGGCGCCTTCTTTTCCGCCCTGCTCAAGGGCGACGCCGATTCCATCGCCATGGTCAGGGCCAGCATCAAGGAAACCTGGGACGGCTGGTTTCCACCGAAGGAGAAAAGCTGATGGCGATGCCTCCGTTGACCCTGCCCGGCATCAGCTGGCCCCTGCAAGCGACGGTGGGCAATGTCGCCGTCACCACGCCAGGCATCACCGGCCACTTCAAGGCCGGTGCGGGCCTTGACGCCATCGTGCAATGCGAGCTGGTGGACGCCGGCAAGTTCCGCAACGGCGCGCCGCGCCAGTGGTGCCGCAGCCACCAGTGCTACTGGGGCGTCAACGCCGACCTGGCGCAACTGGAAGCGTCCGGCCGGCGGCAATGCAAGCTGCATGACAGCCCGATGGGCTATCTGCTGTACCCGGAAGTGTTCGATCCGGCGCGCCATCACGCCAGCAGCCTCACCTTGGGCGAGGATGGCCTGCTGCACTTGCGGGCCAGGTCCGACGATGGCGGCGCCCTGCTGGTGCGCACCGCGATGGCGCTGGCGATCGACTGCCGTTCCCTGCCCGGCCTGTTTCACCCGTCCGTCGCGCAGATCAATATCACGCCACCGGCCGCGCATGCTTACGTGCAGGCGCTGCAACAGGCTGCGCCGCTCGGTTGCAGCGACTGCAGCCGCTGCGGCCATCCGCACCTGGACCTGGGCGACTTCGCGCAGGAAGCGCACCGGCGCCATTACTGCGGCAACTGTGGCCACGACGCCAGCCACAGCGCGCAAGCGATGGTCTCGACGCCCTTGCACCGCCTGCGTGAATTTGCCCTGCGCACGCCGCAGCGCTGGCAGCAATGGTTCTGACGGTGCGCCCACAAACATTCGAGACCGCCGATCTCGACTAGACTGAGGTTTTACAAAAGCGAAATGATGGCAACATGGTAAATGATATCGACCTCGAGCGGGATCAGAAGGAACAGCAGGATGCCAGCGACAGCGGCGACCTGTCCGACCTGCTCAGCGAGCTGCGCATCCTGCTGCCCGGCGCGCAGATGCTGACCGCCTTTCTGATCATCCTGCCCTTCAACGGCGGCTTTGCGAAAATCGTGCAGGCGGAAAAGATCGTCTTCCTGGCCACCTTCTTCCTGTCGATGACCAGCCTGGTGCTGCTGAGCGCGCCCGCCATCCAGCACCGCATCATGCGCCCGTTGAACGACCGCGAACGCTTCAAGCGCGTGGCCGACCGCATCATGATGGCCGGCGCCCTGTCGCTGGCGTTCGCATTTACACTGGGCACCAACCTGGTGATCTCGGAAGTGTTCGGCCACGTGGCCGGCATCGTCGCCTGCGCCATCATCGCCGTGCTGATCATGGCCATGTGGTGGTGGATGCCGATGTATCTGCGGCACCGCACGACCATCTGAGCATGCCGTCATTCCTGCTGCTCAGGCGATTTGCAGTACCACCTTGCCACGCGTACGCCCGGCCTGCACCAGCGCCAGCGCTTGCCGGATATCGGCCAGCGGCAGCACCGCGCCCACTTTCGCCTTGAGCCCGCCGGCCTCGACCAGTGTGCGGATGGACGCCAGCTGCGCCGCGTCAGGCTGGCACAGCACGCGCGCCACGCCGACGCCATGCTGGTGCGCTTCATCCTGCGGAAACGCCACCGCCGTCACCATGAAGCCGCCCTTCTTGAGGGTCGCAAAAGCGCGCTGGAAAATGTCGCCACCGACCGTGTCGAACACCACGTCCATCTCGCGCACGGTGTTTTCGAACAGCTCCAGGTCGTGACTGACGAATTCGTCCGCGCCCAGGCCGCGCACATACGCCTGGTTGGCGCTGGACGCCATGGCGGTGACATGCGCGCCGATCGATTTGGCGATCTGCAGCGCCAGCGAGCCGACACCGCCCGAACCGTTGGTAATGAACAGGCGCTGGCCTGGCTGCAAGCCGGCCAGTCCGAATAGTGCCTGCCACGCCGTCAGGGCGCCGAGCGGCACCGCCGCCGCCTCGATAAAGTCCAGCCCGGCCGGCATCAGCGCCATCTCGCCGGCGCTGGCGATGGCGTAGTCGGCAAAACCGCCCGAGCGGATAATGCCGAACACGGCGTCACCCGGCTTGAGTCCATTGACGCCCTGGCCCAGCTGTTCGACGGTGCCGGCGATCTCGCCGCCCAGGCCGATCGGCAAACGCATGCCCATGCGCTGCCCCGCGCCATCGCGGATCTTCCAGTCGAGCGGATTGACGCCTGCCGCATGGACCCTGACCAGCAGCTCGCCTGCCCCGGGTTCGGGGCGGGCGGCATCCACCAGTTGCACCACCTGGTTGTCGCCGTACGCGTTGATAATGATTGCTTTCATGTTTTTTCCTTGACTTGTGTTCGGGATACAAGACAATGGTAGACTACGCGCTACACGATGTAACGCCTGCCCACATCGCATACAGGCCAATCCATGCAAGAGCCCGCTTTCACCATCCATCGCGGCAGCAAGCTGCGCGGCATGGGCTTGGCCATGCACAGCCACGAGGAGGCGCAACTGATCTATGCCGCCGCTGGCATGGTGCAGATCCATACGTCTGAAGGGCGCTGGCTGGTACCGTCGCAGCTGGCCGTCTGGATACCCGCAGGCACTTCGCACATGCTGGAGGTACTGTCCGATGCGCAATTGTGGATGGTGCAGTGGCAACCAGCGATGGTCGACGCGTGGGCGCCACCGATCGCCGTCGACCGGCCGTTCGCGCTGCGCGTCACGCCGCTGCTGCGCTCGCTGCTGACGGCAGCGATGGCGGACGGTATCGGCGCGGCCAAGGCCGAACTGATCGTCAGGCTGATGTTGCACGAACTGACCGAAACGGCGCATGCGCCGACGTTCCTGCCGCTGCCAGCGAGCGCGGTCGGGCGGCGCATGGCCGAGGTTGTTCTCGCCGATCGGCAACAACTGCTGGGCCTGCATGAACTGAGCGCGCGCGCGGCGACTTCGGTGCGCAGCGTCAGCCGGCTGTTCCCGAAAGAAACCGGGCTGACCTTCAAGGCCTGGCGGCAGCGGGCGCGCATCGTGCAGGCGATGGACAGCCTGGCCCGGGACACGCCGATCGCCCGCGTCGCCACGCAGCTGGGCTTTTCCAGCACGGCCGCGTTTTCAAGCGCCTTCCGGCAGGTCACGGCGATGACGCCGACGCAATTTCTTGGGCAGGCAGAATAAGCGCCTGCGGGCACCCCTTGCAAGCCAGGGCGCCCGGAAGTACGATGGCGGCCATTGGAATTCATTCATCAATTAACAACAATGAAAACAGTCTTCATCGCCGCACTGGGAATCGTATCGCTGATTCAAGCATCATCATCGTTCGCGGATAATCTCAACGGCAAAAATCTTTATGTACAGCGATGTGCCGTATGCCACGGCGCCAATATCAAGGGAACCGGCCCCCTGGCGAACAAAAGCAATCCGCCTACCCCTGACCTGACGACATCGGCATTCAAGAAACGGCTGAAGGACTATCCGGGCGTGATCGTCTCATCGGTGATACTGCGTCCCAATGGCGACCTGATACCGCGCACCCTGAAAGAGAATGGCGTCAGGATCGCGCCCTACGCCTGGAAGGTGAAGGATTTTCGCGATCTTAATGAGTACATGACGGGCGTGATTTCAAAAAGTCGCTGATGCCGCCAGGCAAGCAAGCTACTTTTGCAAGATAGTAATCTTGCCGTCCGCTTCGAGGAAGGCGCATTTCATGTCGGCCAGCGGGCAGTCCGCTTCGCGCAGCGCCTGCTCCACGTCGCCGGCCGCCACCCGGCATTTCCTGACCACCTCTTCAAAAATCTTGCCATCGCGCCCCAGCAGCACCGGCGTGCCATCGATCAGCTCGGCGATCTTGCGGCTGCGCGAGGTCAGCAGGGCAATCAGCATGTTCAGCCCCAGCAGGGTCAATGCCAGCAGCAGCCCGCCCGGGATCGAATCGTCGCCGCCCGACAGCGAGTTCGACACCGCTTCGCTGAGCAGCATCACCACCAGCAAGTCGAACGGCGTGAATTGCCCCACGGTACGTTTGCCCGTCATGCGCATCAACAGCAGCAGCGCGATATACACCAGCGCGGCGCGCGACACCAGCTCCCACCACGGCACATCAAGTTCGAACATGGCCAACCTCCGGTATCAAGATTGCCATATTTATACGCCGGTTCAGGCCTCTGCCGTCGCACTGTTGACGCCGGCTTGCGCCAGCAAGGTTTCTCGAAAGATCCCCACCAGCGGGCGCAGATTGACCTTGTGCCAGGCGGCCCACAGCGGCGTGCGGTAAGCGAACCAGGGCAAGGAGCGCAGCACCACGCCGGCCGGCGCATGCTGGCGAAGGCTGTGCTGGATCATGGCCATGCCCAGGCCAGCCGCCACCAGCCCCAGCGCCGTCAGGGGTTCGGTGGCTTCCATGCGGATATCGGGCGTAAAACCGGCACGAGCGCAGGCGGCCACGAAATTATCATGTTTCAGCGCGCTTTCCTTGTGCAGCACGGCGATCCATTCCTGGCCCGCCAGGTCCTCCGGCGTCAGGGTTTCCTTGGCTGCCAGGGGATGGGTTTCCGGCATGGCCAGCAGCATCGGGTCGCTCAGCACCTGTGCGCAGTCGAGATCGGGGTCGCCCGGCAGCGGCGGCTCGCACAGCAGCGCAATATCGAGGCTGCGCTGGCGCAAGCCTTCCACCTGTTCCGCCGAATGCATATTGTAGAGCGCGACATGGACCGCCGGCCGGCTCAGGCGCAGCGAGCGCAAGCCGTCCGGCAGCACGCCCGAATGCATGGCGTTCTCGATATAGCCGATGCACAGGCCGCCTTCATCACCGCGTCCCAACCGCCTGGCCAGCGCTTCGAGCCGGTTGCCATGCGTCAGGAAGGCCTGCGTTTCGGCCAGGAACGTGCGGCCGTCGCGCGTCAGGCGGATGCGCTGGGCATTGCGTTCGAACAGGGTCAAGCCCAGTTTGTTTTCCAGTTGCGCGATCTGCCGGCTCAGCGGAGACTGCGAAATATGCAATCGCTCGGCGGCACGCCCCACGTGTTCTTCCTCGGCCACGGCGACGAAGTATTGTAACTGGCGGATATCAAGCATTTCAGACCTTCAAAGACTTAAGTTAGGCAAATTATGTCTTGGACAGGCTTAACTTGTCCAGCTATTCTGCTTGCATTACCCAACACCTTGAAGGAAAACATCATGAGCATCAAACACCTGCTGACTGGCAAACTGGGCTTTGGCACGGCACCGCTGGGCAATATGTTCCGCAATATCCCGGAAGAAGAAGCGCTGGCCACGGTCGACGCGGCCTGGGACAGCGGCATCCGCTACTTCGATACGGCCCCCTTCTATGGCGCCGGCCTGGCCGAACTGCGCTTGGGCGCGGCCCTGAAAAAACACCGCCGCGACGACTACGTGCTGAGCACCAAGGTCGGCCGCCTGATCCTCGACGAGGTGGAAGACCCGTCCAGCCGCGAGCTGGGCGAAAAAGGCGGCCTGTTCGAATTCGGCCGCCCGAACAAGATCGTCGACGATTATTCAGCCGACGCCACCCTGCGCTCGATCGAAGACAGCCTGAAGCGCCTGGGCACCGACCGCCTCGACATCGTCTGGGTGCACGATATCGCCCAGGACTTCCATGGCGACAACTGGCTGGCGCAATTCGAAATCGCCCGCACCGGCGCCTTCCGCGTGCTGACCCGCTTGCGCGAAGAAGGCGTGATCAAGGCTTGGGGCATCGGCGTCAACAAGGTCGAGCCGCTGGAACTGACCCTCGGCCTGGCCGAAGCGCAGCCGGACGGCTTTTTGCTGGCCGGCCGCTACACCCTGCTCGACCATGAGCGCGCGCTGCAGCGTTTGATGCCGGAGGCGGCGCAGCAGAATGTCGATATCGTCGTCGGCGGCCCCTACAGTTCGGGCATCCTGGCCGGCGGCAGCCATTTCGAATACCAGCAGGCCTCGCCCGCCATCATCGCCAAGGTCGAACGCATCAAGGCGATTGCCGCGCGCCATAATGTGAGCGTCAAGGCGGCCGCCCTGCAATTCTCGCTGGCCAACCCGGCCGTGGCCGCCGTGATTCCCGGCGCCAGCCGCCCTGGCCGCCTGGCCGAAGACATGGCGGCACTGAACAGCGTGATCCCCGCCGCCTTCTGGCAGGAAATGCGCGCCGAACAGCTGGTAGCCGCCAACGCGCCACTGCCTGGCTGACAAAAGTGACCGATCTGCTTGCACCGCAGCAGACTTTATGACAACAAACTTGTCAAACAACTTAATACGGCGCCTGTCTGCTTCAGGCGGGTGCCGTATCGATACCCGCCAGCTGTGGTGTGCGGCGCAGCATTTTTACCGTGCCGCCTGCAGAGGCGGCCGGTATCCAATACAATAACGCTTGTGGCAACCCGTATCCGGGCGCGCTTCCCCACCCAATCTCCACCCCTTACCGAACCTTAGAACATGCACTCTTCCGCAGACTCATTCATACCGCGCGTTAATGCGCCTTTTGGCGCTGGCTATGCCGACCTGGCCCTGGCCATCGGCGGCCTGGCGATCGGCACCGGCGAATTCGCCTCCATGAGCATCCTGCCCGTGGTGGCGAACGACCTGGGCACCACCCTGCCGGAAATGAGTCACATGATCAGCGCCTACGCGCTGGGCGTGGTGGTCGGCGCACCGCTGATCACGATCTTCCTGGCACGCATGCCGCGCCGGCTGATGCTGATCTGCCTGATGCTGATGTTCGCCGGCGGCAATCTGTTGAGCGCGATCGCGCCCAACTACGGCCTGCTGGTAGTGGCCCGCTTCGTGGCCGGCATCCCGCACGGCGCCTTCTTCGGCGTGGCGGCGCTGGTGGCCGCGGCCATGGCAGAACCGGAACGGCGCGGCCAGGCCGTCGCCCGTGTACTGATGGGCCTGACGGTGGCGAATATCTTCGGCGTGCCGCTGGCCACCTATATCGGCCAGACCATGGGCTGGCGCCCGGCCTTTTTGCTGGTCGCCGCGCTGGGCCTGCTGACCATGCTGATGATGCGCATTTTCGTGCCGAAAGTGGCCGCCGGCGATTCGAGCCCGCGCCGTGAACTGGGCGTCTTCCGCCGCCTGCAAGTGTGGCTGACCCTGCTGATGGTGGCGATCGGTTTCGGCGGCATGTTCGCCGTCTACACCTTCATTACCCCCACCCTGACGGAAATCACCAAGGTCTCGCCACTGGTGATCTCGATCCTGCTGGCCGTGATCGGCATCGGCATGACTGTTGGCAACATGGTCGGCGGCTGGCTGGCCGACCGCTCGCGCCTGTGGACCATCTTCGGCGTGCTGGTGTGGAACGTGGTGGCCCTGATCGCCTTCAGCTACACCACCACCAATGTCTGGCTGACGGCGATCAACCTGTTCGCCATCGGCGCCGGCATCGCCGTCGCGCCAGCCGTGCAGACCCGCCTGATGGACGTGGCCGGCGACGCCCAGACCGTGGCCGCCGCCCTGAACCACTCGGCCTTCAATATCGCCAACGCCCTGGGCGCCTGGGCCGGCGGCATTGCCATCGCCATGGGCGCGGGCCTGCAATCGACCGGCTGGGTCGGCGCCCTGCTGGCCTGCGGCGGTATCGTGGTGCTGGGCATTTCCGTGATGGTGGAAAACCGCAGCCGCAACCTGGCTGGCGTGCAGCCGGCTTGATCGATATCGGGACGTCGGATTACGCCTTCGGCTGATCCGGCGTCATGCCTGCCCGGCGCCGCAACTCCTCCGCCACCAGCAGCAATTCCCGATCGTCAAGTTGCCCCAGGTAAGGTTCCACTCTGAAATGATTGCGCGGCTGGCGCGCGATTTTCTCGGGCGAGTCGTCCAGTATCGTGATGTCTTCCACCGCATACCCCTGGCCCTGCACCTTGCGCAAGTCCTTGAGGTACACATAGCCGTTCGAGCGCACGTCGACACGCTGCACGCAGCGCTCGACCGACCAGGCAAATTTCAATTCGAATTCGCTGCCGAAAACCTGCGCAACTACCGCATCGACATACGCGCGCGAAGAAGACGACCACACCGCGAAATCATACAAGGGCTGCGTGGCCGTCAATAGTGCCTGCAGATACGGGCGCGGGTAGACAAAATACGGGCCGCATATAAAATCCGCAGCCTGCACAAGTTGCACCGGGCTGGCATGAACCAGCGTTTCGTCGAGATCAAAAATCAGCAGTTTGCGCGTCATTCAGGCCTTGCCCGCGAAGCACCGTGCCAGGCCTATCCCCAGCAGCAATCCCAGGCATGGGCCACCAGCCCAGACCAGCGCTACCCATGGCGTCAGCGTGGCAGGAAATTGCTCGAAGAAAGTAGTTGCCAGGCTCAGGCCAAGCAGTGCCAGGGCCAGCGCCAGGGGCCTGCCCCTGGCGATCCTGGCGGCGATCACTCCGGCAAGCAGCGAGCCAACAAAGATCGCGGCCTGCTGCGCGTACCAGACGGAAGGGCCGCCATTGCCGATACCCGTCGCCAGCACGCCCAAGGGCAGCACGGTTTTCAGCACCAGTTGCACCAGCCAGCCGAGCACCGCTGCCGGCCAGATCGAGGGTTTGAGCGCCGCCAGATCTGCGGAATGTTGCGTCATGTGGATCCTGATTGATCAATGAACACCGCCCCCACGGCAGCGGTGGCAATCATGGCGCGGCGGCGGCCATCGCCTCCACCAGTTGCCGGTTGAACTCTTGCGGCTCCTCCATCTGCGGCGCATGGCCCATGCCCGGGAACACGATCAGGCGGCTGCCCGGTATCAGGGTGGCGGCCTGCTTGCCCAGTACCGCATAGTTGCCCAGTTTGGCCTTGACCTCGGGTGGCGCGATATCGCTGCCAATCGCGGTGGTGTCGGCGTCGCCGATCATCAGCACGGTGGGCACCGTCAGTTTCGGGAATTCGTGGATCACCGGCTGGGTAAAGATCATGTCGTAGATCAGCGCCGAATTCCAGGCCACCACTTTTTTGCCCGGCCCCGCGTTCAGGCCGGCCAGCATGTCGACCCAGTGTTCGTATTCCGGTTTCCAGCGCCCGCCGTAATAGGTCGCTTTTTCATAGCTGCGCACGCTGTCGGCCGTCAGTTTGAGTTCGCGCTCGTTCCATTGATCGACCGTGCGGTACGGCACGCCCAGCGCCTTCCAGTCTTCCAGCCCGATCGGGTTGACCATCACCAGTTGCGATACCGCTTGCGGGTACATCAGCGCGTAGCGCGTGGCCAGCATGCCGCCGGTCGAATGGGCCACCAGCACGGCGCGCTTCACGCCCGCCTGTTTCAGCAGGCCGGCCGTATTGACGGCCAGCTGCTGGAAGGTATATTGATAATGGGCCGGCTTGCTGGAGGCGCAAAAACCGATCTGGTCCGGCGCGATCACGCGGTAGCCGGCGCCGCGCAGGGCCGTGATCTGGCTGTCCCAGGTGGCGCCGCAAAAGTTTTTGCCGTGCATCAGCACGGCTGTCTTGCCATTGGCCTTGGCGGTCGGCGCCACGTCCATATATGCCATCTGCAACTGCTCGCCCTGCGAGGTGAACTTGTAATGCTGGATCGGGTGCGGATAACTGAAACCCTGCAGCTCCGGCCCGTAGGTGGTGGCGGCATGGGCCGGCGAAAAGGTGGCGGCCAGCAGCAGGCTGGCCAGGATGGAAAGACGACGCGTCATCGTTGAGTGCTCCCGGAAAATGGCGAGCTGCCAGTCTAACCGATGTCGAAGCCGGCGTCGCCGCGCAGGGCAAACGGCACCGCCCTGGCCCAGCGGTTCGACGACAGCGAAAACGCCAGCGACCTGACCTGGTGGTACCAGCCGGCCGGCACGTACAGCATGTCGCCCGGTTCGACCAGGCACTCGATCATACTGGCCTGTCGCGCCAGCGGAAAGCGTTCGTAATCGGGCGCTTCCGGGTCAAACGGCGAGCCGAACAGGATGGCGTTCGCTTCGCGCGGATACAGGAATTCGTCGTGATGCGGCGGCGACAAAATGATGCGCTTGCTGCCCCAGATCTGCGCAAACAGATTGTCGTCGTAGTCGCAGTGCAGCGGCGTCACCGTGCCCGCCGGCCCCAGCCAGTAGCGCGGCGGGCCGATCTTGTCGAAATACGCGGGCCAGTGGCACAGGCTGTTCAGTTCGCGCAATTCCAGGTTGCCCAGGTACGGAGGCAAGTCATGCAAGCCCTGCGCCACCAGGTCCAGGTAGTCCAGCATCGACATGTCCTGCATCGCCCGGTCGGGCGCGAACGCGGTATTGATATAGTCGCCCACGCGCGCCCGCACCGGCAAATGACTGTAGCGTTCGCGCAAGGTCTGCGGCGTCAGCTGGCACAAAGGCCAGCGCTTCACCACGCCCGTCATCAAAAACGGCAGGCCTTGCGCGGCCAGCGCGCGGAAACGGGCGGCGTCCAGCGGCCCCGTGCGCGGCACTTCGGTAATCGCCGGCAAGGTACGCGCGGCGCGCTTGATGGCCTGGCGCATGGCATCGATCGAGGGCACGCCGCGCACCTGGGCGTCTTTCTGTTCGCGCGCCTGCTTTTTGGCAAGCGCTTCTTCGGGTGTCAAGGGAACGGGAATGCGGGGTGGCAAGCGTTGCTGCAAAGGCGTTTTTTCTGTCGACATATTCTTGAAAGGTGTTTCAGGCCGGCCTGGCGGCCAGCATCTTTTGCAATACCGCATCGAGCTCGACAAAGTCGACCGGCTTGGTCAGGTGCAGGTCGAAACCCGCATCAAGGGCCAGCTGGCGGTCCTTGTCCTGGCCCCAGCCGGTCACCGCGACCAGGATAGCGTCACGGCCGCACGGCTGGCCGCGCAGATGGCGCGCCACTTCATAGCCGTTCATGTGCGGCAAGCCGATATCGAGCAGCACCACATCGGGCCCGAACGCTTCGGCAAAGGTGAGGCCGGACGGGCCATCATAGACCGTGCCCACTTCATAGCCGAGGATCTCGAGCGCCATCGCCAGGGTGTCGGCCGCGTCGGCATTGTCGTCGATCACCAGCACCTTGCCTACCCGCGTGCCGGCCTGCGGCTGGCGGCTGGCCGGCGCCGCAGCGGCGACTGGCGGCGCGGCCGGCAGCGGCAGGCGCAATTCGAATGTGCTGCCCTGCCCCACGCCGGCGCTGCGCGCGCTGACGCTGCCGCCATGCAGCTGGGCCAGGCCGCGCACCAGCGACAGGCCGATACCGAGCCCGCCCTGGGCGCGCGACAGGGCCGGCTCCAGCTGCGAAAACATGTCGAACACCGTCTGCAAATGCTCGGGCGCGATGCCGATGCCCGAGTCGCGCACGGTAATCACTACCTCGCCATCGGCCCGCGCCACGCTGAGCCAGATGTGGCCCTGGGCCGGCGTGTACTTGACGGCGTTGGTCAAGAGGTTGGCGATCATCTGCGACAGCCGCGTGGCATCCGCATCGAGCCAGATGGGTTCGCTCGGCTGGTCCACTTGCACCGTGTGGCCGGCCTGGTCGGCCAGGCTCGCCACGCTGTGCAGCGCCATCTCCAGCAGCGGCGCCAGTTCCACGCTCTGGCGGCGCAATTCCATGCGGCCCTGGGTGATGCGCGACACTTCCATCAGGTCGTCGACCAGGTGCGTCATGTGGCTGACCTGGCGCCCCAGCACCTCGCGAGCCCAGTTCAATTGCGGATCGTCGAGCTGCGCCAGGTTCAGCACTTCCAGCACATTGCGCATCGGCGCCAGCGGATTGCGCAACTCGTGCGCCAGGGTCGCCAGGAATTCGTCCTTGCGCCGGTCGGCTTGCGCCAGCTGGGCATTGAGGGCGCTGGCGTCGCTGCGCGCCAGTTGCAGATGCTGTTCGTACTTGCGGCGGTCGGTGGCGACAAACACGGCGATTTCGTCGTAGCGCACCTCGCCATGCGCGCGCCGCACGGCATTGAACAGCATCGGCAACTTGTCGCCCTGGCGCTGGCGCACGTCGAGCAGCACTTCGGCCACGCTGCCCTGCATCTGCATCAGCGGGCGCCAGTGGGTCTGGTGAAACACACGCCCGCCGATGGTGAGCAGGTCCTGCAGTTTTTTCTCGCTGACCAGTTCGTGTTCGGCATAGCCGAGCCAGCCGCAGAAGGTGGCATTCGCCTTGAGGATAACGCCGTCCGCGGCGCACAGCAGCAGGCCGCAGGCGGCGTGCTGGAACAGGGTTTCGGCGTCAGGCAGGAACGTCACGTTGCGGCGCTTCAGAGATGCAGGCCGTCGAGGAAGGCGCGGATCGGTGCATGGCAGGCTTGCGGCGCGCTCATGTGCGGGCAATGGCCCATGTTCTCGATCACCTGCAAGGTGCTGTGCGGCATGTTGGCGCGCAGGTAGTCGCCGACCGGCATCGGGGCGATAAAGTCGTCATCGCATTGCACGATCAGGGCCGGCGTGGTGTTGCGCGGGAGGTCGGCGCGGTGGTCGGACAAGAAAGTGGTGCGCGCAAAATGCAGGGCGATGGCGGGGTCGGTGCGGCAAAAGCTGTGCGCCAGTTCCTGGCCCAGCGCGGGCTGGCCGGGCGCGCCCATGATGACCGGCGCCATGGTGCTGGCCCAGCCCAGGTAGTTGCTGTCCATCGCGCCCAGCAGGTCGTCGATATCGGCGCGTGAAAAGCCGCCGTAATAGCCTGCGTCGGGGTCGTCGACATAGCATGGCGACGGCGCCAGCATGATCTGCGCGGCAAAGCGCTGCGGTTCGGCGATCGAGGCCAGCAAGGCCGTCATGGAACTGACGGAATGGCCGATGCAGATCACCGGCCCATCGCCGACCGCCTTCACCACTTGCAGCAAATCGTTGGCGTGCGCGTGCAGGCTGGTATAACTGTCGAAATCATAGGCGGACAGGTCCGAGCCGCCGCTGCCGACCAGGTCGAACAGCACCGTGCGGTAGCGATCGCGGAACATCGGCTCCAGGTAGCGCCACATGGTCTGGTCGCAGCCGAAGCCGTGCGCGAAGACGATGGTGGCGATGGCGGCGCCATCTGCCGGGGTTGCGGGTTGGTTGATGCGGATATTGTTGCGCTGCTCGATACGCATGCCGGTCTCGCCTTATGTTGACTGTAAAGAGGGCCTGTTCCTCCCTGCCATCTTAACATGGGGCCGCACTTGCATGGCAATGCCAGGGTGCCTTGCCAAACCTGGCGCCACAGCGGATAATGAGAACGATTCCCATTAATAAAATCTCATCAATCACGACACCTGCGTTCAGTCTGCGCGGCCAGCCCCCGGGCGCCAGCACCGACACGCCCGTGTTTCCAAAGACTGCTACCGCATGCGCGCTTTCTGGACCGTTGTACACCGCTGGGCCGGCCTCACCGTCGCCCTGTTCCTGATCATCGCCGGCCTGACCGGCGCCGTCACCTCGTGGGACCATGAGCTCGATGAATGGCTGAACGCCGACATCATGGAAACGCCGGGCCGCGGCCCGCTGCAGCAGCCCTTCGTGCTGGCCGAAAAAGTGGCCGCCGCCGATCCGCGCGTGGAAGTCAATTACATCACCCTGGGCCTGGAAGAAGGCCATGCGGCGCAGTTCCTGGTGCGCCCCCTGACCGATCCTGCCACCGGCAAGCCCTTCGTGCTCGACTACAACACCGTCTACGTCGACCCCGTCACCGCGCAGATCACCGGCACCCGCGACTCGACCGCCATTTCCCTGTCGCGCCGCAGCCTGATGCCGTTCCTGCGCCACCTGCATTACAGTCTGCACGTGCCGGCCTTCTGGGGCACGGACCGCTGGGGCTACTGGCTGATGGGTACCATCGCGCTGGTCTGGCTGCTCGACAGCGTGGTGGCGTTCTATCTGACCACGCCGCGCCGCCTGCGCGCCCGCGCGCCCGACGAGACCGCGCCGCATCGCAGCCCCGCCACCTGGTGGCAGCGCTGGAAACCGTCCTGGCTGCTGCGCTGGGCGGCCGGCGGCTACAAGCTCAATTTCGACCTGCACCGCGCGGGCGGCCTGTGGGTCTGGGGCATCATCATCGTGGTGGCGTTCACCTCGTTCTCGCTGAACCTGTACCGCGAAGTGTTTTACCCTGTCATGTCGCTGGTCTCGAAAACCACGCCAGGCCCGTATGAAACCCAGACGCCGGCGCCGTTCGGCACCTATGTCAAACCGGTGGTCGGCTTCGAGCAGGCGGTCGCGATTGCGAAAAAGGAAGCGGTACAGCGCGGCATCACCTCGCCGATCGGCGGCATCTATTATGGCGGCGACTATTCCTTCTATAACGTGTCGTTCTTCGATCCGGCCGACGAATTCGGCACGGCCGGCATGGGCTTGTCCAACCTGTACGTGGACGGCATGAACGGCAGCATTATCGGCCAGCACAAGCCATGGGAAGGCACGGCCGCCGACGTCTTCGTGCAGCTGCAATTCCCGCTGCACTCGGGCCGTATTCTCGGCATGCCGGGACGCATCATGATGTCCTTCATGGGCGTGATGGTGGCCATGCTGTCGGTCACCGGCATCGTCATCTGGGAACGCAAGCGGCGCGCGCGCCGGCTGCAGGCAAAAAAGCTGTTGAAACCGGCGTAAGGCAGCAGCAAACTCCATCGGCAGGCCGCGTCCGCGGCTTGCCACATCCTCCCCCTCGCCACAAATCCCCTCAAATGCAATTGCCTTGCAATAATATTGCACATCAACTATGATTGCCTCAAAATGCAACTAAATTGCATTTAAGCCGATTCATCCTTACCTTCAGAGTCATCAATGCGCCATCACGTCCTTGCAGCCGCCATCCTGTCCACCTTTCCCTGCGCCTATGCCGCAGACGAGACCACCCTGCAGACCATCAACATCAGGGCCGACCGGGCTTCCAACATCGACAGCGTTGTCACTGTCGAGAACACACGGGCCCAAAACGGGACCCTGGGCGGCATGCTGGAACATGTCTCGGGCGTGCAAAGCAGTGCCTTCGGGCCGAATGCCGGCGCGCCGGTGATCCGCAGCCTGTCCGGCAACCGGGTGCAGATCCTCGAAGACGGCCAGTCGATCCTGGGCATGAATGCGCTCAGCGGCGACATCAATATCCCCTTCGATCCGCTGTTCGTGCGCAGCGCCACCGTGAACAAATCGTCCGATAGCGTGCGCTTCGGCGGCAATGCGATCGGCGGCAGCGTCGATGTCGATTCCGGCCTTATTTCCAGGAAAATGGAGGACCAGGAAAAAGAAGTTGAACTGGTGCTGCGCAAGGGTTTCAACGATGCCGACGCCCAGGGCCTGCGCCTGAACTTCAATGACCAAAAAACTTTCTCGACGAATGTGCAGCTGTCGTTCCAGAAGATTGCGCATTACACGATTCCCGGCAACAGCAAGGCCAGCGTGTGCAACAGCCAGCTGTTCCCGGCCAAGGGTGGCGTGAATACCTTCCTGGCCGACAGCTGCCAGAAAGAAGCGCGCATCCAGCAGGTGTACAACAAGTCCTCGCAGCCCTATATCGACCAGTTCATGAAGGAAAATCCGGACTGGGCCGACGGTGATTTTTCGTTTTACACCAATAACCCGACCTCGGTCTGGCAGCGCAAGACGTATGTCAATCCCGTCAACCCGGCCTACGTTCCGGGCACGCCCACCACGGTGCAGAACAAGATCAATCGCGATGTGACGCCGGACTACCACGGCACGCTGGGCAACAGTTACTCCAGCAATGCCCACTTTGCGGTCGGCACCACCTATTTCTTTGACCACGGCTACGTGGCCGCCAGCCTCGACAGCAAGGAAAGCAAGTACGGCGTGCCGGGTTTTTCCATGGAGAACCTGTCCTTCGGGTCCGACTATGCGCAAGGCGTGCCGGTCGGCGTGGTGATCAAGCAGGATAAATATGCGCTGGAAGCCAAGCTGCTTGAGCCCGTGCCTTACTTTGAAAGCGCGCAATTGCGCGTCTCGCGCCTGAACAATGCCTCGGGCGAACGCCTGGGCGCCAGCAAGGCCAACGACTACCAGTTCGACACCAATCAAGCCGAGCTGCTGCTGGCGCAACGGCGCGCCGGCCCCTTGAGCGGCCTGCTTGGCATGAGCTATCAAGCCAGGGAGATCAGCGGCAACGGCTCGCAGCTGTACCTGCCGGACGTGAACACTGCCAGCCGCGCCCTGTTCGTCAAGCAGAACCTGGACTTCGCCTGGGCCTCGTTCGACGCCGGCTTTCGCCATGAAAAAGTCGAGCACGAAATAGAGAGCAGTGGCTTCAAGACTTCGAGGAATGCGAAAAATGCCAGGCTCGAGGACCGCGACTTCAACCTGAACAGCTACAACCTGGGTGCTTCGGCCGAATTAGGCCGCCTGTTCGGCGCCAAGCTGCGCTACTCATCGTCGCAGCGCGCGCCCGAGGTCAACGAGCTGTATGCCAGCAATCGCCACTATTCCATCATGACCCAGGAAGAAGGCGACCAGAAGCTGAAGGCGGAACGTGCCAAAACGACCGAGTTCACCATCTTGTTCGGCAACCGCGGCTTCAAGGCGTCTGCGACAGTCTATGAAATGAAGTACGCGAACTACCTCTACCTTGGCCACTCGGGCCTGCAAACCGCGAACCGCCTGCCGTTGAAATACTGGAAGCAGACCGATACGACAGTCAAGGGCTTCGAGGTCGACGCGTCGCAGGCGCTGGATCTGGGCGGCTATGGCAAACTCAATCTCTCGGCATTTGCCGACCTGGTCAGGAACAAGGCCGACAATCCGGACTCGCTGCGCGCACACAACGACGGCGCGTACCTGCCGAACATGCCGACCAACCGCTACGGCGCCAATCTGCTGTGGGAAAATCAGGACTGGAAGGCGAATATGTCCGGCACCCGCTACGACAAGCAGAAGTACCTGGGCAAGAGCGTCAGCGACGAAGTGCCGCTCGACGGCTACACCATGGTCAGCTTCCAGCTCAGCCGCGCCTTCCAGCTAGCCAATTCGAGCGTGAAGGAGATCGAGGTATTCGTCAGCGCCTCCAACCTGCTCGATCAGGAGGCCCGGCCACACAATTCGCCGCTGAAATATATCGCGCCCTTGCCGGGCCGGGGGTTCCAGCTGGGGGTGACGGGCAAGATTTAAGACGCAGTGGCGGCGTGCCATGACTGACGAGACTGGCGAGCGCAGATGGTTGCTCAGTCACTGCGGGCCACTTGCGCTTGACGCGGTCGGTTCTGCTGTAGCCAGGCCTTCGTATCGGTCGTTGGAATGCCGCGCATGACGTTATAGGTGCCCGCTTTATCCCACCACATGCCGTCACCGCGTGCGAAGCCAAGCCGGTAGCGCGCCATGCTGTCCTGCGGCTGCCGTGCAAGCTCGGCAGCCAGCATGTCGATGGTCAGCAACTCCCTGTGGAAGCGGCGTCCCGTGACCTCGTCTACCAGATCGGCGAGGTCGCGGTAAGACAGCGTATCACTGGCGACATGGACGACCTTGTTCACGATCCTGGGCCGCTCCAGCAGAATGTCAACCGTCAATCGGCCGATGTCCTCGGGTGTCGTAACGGTTACCCTGGTGTCCCAGCTTCCCAAGCCTCGCACGATCCCGGCATCCATATCGACCAACCCGAAAGCCGGCTGGAAAAGGAAACTGGTGAACATCCCTGTCGATACGATTACCCACTCGGTCCGTGTCTGCGCCCGCAGCAATGCCCTTACTTCGTACTGCTCATCGAAGACAGGCTGGCCGCTTCCCTTGCCGACGATGTCGTAATCGACCCCGAACTGCCAGGGAAAATACCGTGCAACGCCAGCGCGCAACGCTGCATTGGTCAGTCTGATTTGCGTTCCCGGCCCCGCCACAAATCCTGTGCAATTGATCACGGTGTGAAACCGGCTCAAAAGCGCCAGCAAATCGTCATCGGAGCAGGCGGCGAGATCGAAAGGCAGCAGGCGCACATGCGCAGCGCGCAGGTCGTCGTAATTGCGGGCCTGCTCCCGGCTCGGTTTGTCGAGGGAAGCCGGCGACACCAATACCGTCAACGATTCAGTGGTATCTGTTCGGCGCAGCATAAGCTGGCGCAATACGGCCATGCCAAGTTCGCCGGCGCCGAGGACCAGCATGTTGTCGAGTTCAATATGTTCCAGGTTGTTCGTCACGATGTTCCTGTTCGGAGAGTTGAGTGTGGCGTGAGTATAAGAAGCGCACCCAAAACACATAAGTCCCCACGCCATGCTCTCTGAATTGCAAAAAATGGGATAATCAGCACCTGTTCAGTTTTGCAGGGAGATGGTTTGGACCGGATACGCTCGATGCAGGTTTTTTCACGTGTCGTTGAAGCAGGCAGTTTTGCCGGCGCAGCAAAGACACTGTCGATCCCGCGCTCAACCATCAGCCGATCCGTCCAGGATCTGGAAAAGGCACTCGGCGTGAGTCTGTTGCAGCGTACGACACGAAGCTTGCGCCTGACATCCAATGGCAGCTTCTACTACCAGCATTGTCAGCAGGTACTGCTGGAAATTGAAAGCGTCGAGACGGCATTGTCCGACAGCGCAAGCCAGCCACGCGGCCGGCTGCGCGTTGACATGACATCGTCGTTTGCCCGGGCAGTAGTGTTACCTGCGATTGACGGCTTTCTTGAACGTTATCCTGAGCTCGACATCGTTCTGACCCTCGGCGACCGTCCTGTGGACATCATTCAGGAGGGTCTCGACTGCGTGGTGCGCTCAGGTACGCCACAGTCATCGGCGCTGCTGGTGGCCAGGAATATCGGCAGCTTCGAGTGGATCACCTGCGCCTCACCCGCCTACCTGAAACGTCACGGGGTTCCGCTCTCTTTGGACGACCTCGCAAACCATCGGGTCGTGGAATTTCATTCAGGACGTACCGGACGCGCGATGGACTGGCGTTTCACTGCCGCTGAAGGGGAACAGACTATCAGCACACGGGGCAGGATTGCCGTCAATGACACCGATGCCTACATCAGCTGCGCACTGGAGGGGCTTGGGCTGATTCGCATCGCAAATTTCCTCGCTACGCCGTACCTGCACGACGGTAGCCTTGTCAGGGTGCTGGCGGAGCAACGAGGGCCTGAAGTGCCCCTGTCCGTGCTATACCCTCGCAACCGGCACCTTTCTCCTTCCGTGCGCGCTTTTGTTGACTGGATGGCGGGGCTGCTGAACGGCGCGCCGCTGCCAGCGGCTGGACCTGTGGGTTGAAAGGCCCGTCTTGAACCAGCACATGCAATCAAATCCGGTGAGGATTGCTCACCAGCGCCAGCAAGCTCCCGGCGCGGTTGCCATCGCAGCTCACCGCCACCCCCTCGCCAAACTCGGGCGCAGTCAGGCGCGTCAGGACGCTACCGGGTGGCATTTCCACGGCGAGGCGCGCCCCCCTCTCCCAGGCCAGGCGTACGGTGTCCATCCAATGCACGCGGCGCGCCATGTTCGAGGCCAGGCTCTCGCGGATGCGGGCCGGGTCGAACAAAGTGCGCGCCGCGCTGCTGCTCAAATATGTCAGTTGCGGCCGGCGCAGCGTCACCTTGTCGAAAGCCTCGCGCAATTGCTGCGCGGCGCCATCGAACAGCGGGCTATGCGACGGCACGCTGACGGCCAGCCGTTCGGCTTTGCTGGCGCCATGAGTCAACGCCAGCGCCATCACTGCCTGCAAACCGGCGTCGCTGCCGGCGATCGCGATCTGGCGCCGCGCGTTCAGATTGGCGACATACACCGGCGCGGCCGCCGTGTGCACCCGGGCCACCAGCGGTTCGAGCTGTGCGCTATCCAGGCCGATGATCGCCGCCATGCCGTAGCCGCTGGGGTAGGCTTCCTCCATCAACTGGCCGCGCCGCGCCACCAGCTGCACGGCGTCGGCAAAATCGAGGGCGCCGGCCACCACCGCCGCCGGATACTCGCCGATCGAAAAGCCGGCCACCATGTCCGGCAGCGCGCCTTGCGCCGCCAGCGAGCGCGCCATCGCCACGCCGGCGATCAGCAAACACAGTTGCACCGCCCGCGTCGACGCCAGCGCTTCGGCCGTATCGAGCAGCAGCGGATCATGTTGCAGCACGCCGGCCGTTTCCGCCAGGGTGGCTGCCACCGCCGCATCCTGCGGCAACGCATGCAGCATGCCGGGGCGCTGGGCGCCCTGCCCAGGAAAGGTAAACAACACGCTCATGACATCACGTTCATACAAGCTCCCATGGCGTGGCCGTCAGCAGCGGCCCCTGGTCGGTTTTCAACAGGATTTTCGACCGCCCGGCCACCCATTCGGCATAAGCAAAGCCGCCATGGCCGGTGTCGATCTGCAGGTCGAGCCGGCAATTCGTGACGGCGGCGGCGATGGCTCGCAAGGCCTGCGCTTGCGCCGTATCGGGTGGCGCATCGAGGCGCAGCACCAGGTCCAGGTCACTGTCGGCGCGCAGCACCGGCAGGCCGCTGGCCAGCGCAAAACCGACGCCGCCGGTCGGCCCCCAGGCCCAGCCGGTGGCATCCAGCAGCGGCGCCACCGTGCGCAAGGCGGCCAGCGCGGCGTATTGCGTGGCATCGGGCGGCATGGCGGCGACGCGGGCAGACAGCATTTCCGGTGTCACGCGGCGCAGCACACTGGCCACGTCGATTTCGCAAGCATGACGCTCGCTGCGCGCCGGGCCGCGCAAGCCCACCGGCAGGCGGCCCGGCGCGGTTGTGGCGCGGCGCACCACCAGCGGCGCCTGCCGCAGCCAGGCGGCGCTCGCCCAGGCCGGCAGCGCCTCGCTGGCCGGCATGGCGGCCAGCCACAGCAGATCATGCGCCCGGTAGCCGTGCATCAGGCCACCACCGCCTTGACGGCAAAGAACAGCAGCGATGGCCCCAGCAAACAGCCCAGGCCCGTATGAAACGTCGCCACCAGCGCGCCATACGGCACCAGCCGGCGGTCGGTGGCGGCCAGGCCGGCCGAGACGCCGGAAACAGTGCCGGCCAGGCCGCCGAACACCATCGCCGAGCGCGGCGTTTTCAAGCGCAGGAAGCGCGCGGCGGCCGGCGTGCCGACCATCACCAGGATGGCTTTAATGAGACCGGCGGCGATGCTGAGCGCCATCACGTCGGAACTGGCGCCGATTGCCGCACCGGTGACGGGGCCGACGATATAGGTGACGGCGCCGGCGCCGATGGTGGTCATGCTGACGGCGTCCGAGTAGCCGAAGGCATAGGCGATGCATGCGCCGACCAGGAACGGCAGCACCACGCCCAGCATCAGCGCGACCACGCCGATCAGGCCCGCCTTGCGCGCCTCGGTGGCCTGCACTTCGAAGGCCGTGGCGACGATGGCGAAGTCGCGCAGCATGGCGCCGCCCATCAGGCCAATGCCGCCAAACAGCGACAGGTCGGCCAGGCCCTTGTGGCCGCCGCTATGGATGCCGCCCCAGTAGGCCAGCCCCAGGCCGATCACGATGGCGATGGCCGAGCCATGCACGCGGCCCATGGTCAGGTATTTGGACAGCGCCACCGACAGCAGCATGATCAGGCCGACGAAAGCGAACGCCGTCACCAGGCCGTTATGGATGGCGGCTTTTTCAAAGATCTCAAGCATGACGGTGCTCCTTGATCAGCATAGCTTCGGCGTCGGCGGCGGCAATCGCGGCCGGGCTTTCCATGCGGTTGATCAGCGAGATCACGCCGGCGCATACGACCACCGAGCCTACGGCGGCCAGCAGGGCGACCGGCCCGCCGCGCAGCGCCGCCACCACATCCTGCTGGGCCGCCATGGCGACCACCACCGGAATATACATCGCGCCCCAGTATTCGACGCCGCGCTCGGTCATCTGCGGCATCCACTCGCGCCGCTGCATGTACAGCCGCGCGCAGATCAGCAGCAGCATCGCGATGCCAACCCCGCCGACATTGGTTTTCACGCCCATCAGCTGCCCGAGCAGGTCGCCCAGGAAGATGCCGAGCAAATGGCACAAGGCCAGTAATGCGGTTCCGTAAATGATCATGATGTGTCTCCGTTATAGGATGAGGAATGACTTATGTGTCTTCTCTTGGTGTCTTCTTTTTCGTTTCACCTACCACTGCTGCTGCAATACCTCCCTGACTTTGGCCGACGCCTGGCGATGCGGCGCGCCGAGCCGGCTGGAGAGATCTCGTTCGGGGTCAAGGCGAATATCGGCCAGCGCCGCCCGCAGGATCGCTTCCACCTGCGCCACGTCCTCGCTGGACGGCGCATCGGGCTGCGCCACCGTCAAGGTTCGCCACAACAGGCCCAGGCTTGCGTAATTGCCGATGTCATACGCCATCGGCGGTATCGTCGCCGCCAGCGCTTCGAGCGCTTCCACCGTGCGCAAGGTGATGCGCGCGGCCGAGGCCTTGCCCATGGCGTGCACCATCACCTGCGGATCATCGAGCGCGATCAGGCGGTTGGCCTGGTAGCCGTGCGCCAGGAAGGCGCCCGACATGGCCTTGCCGACGATCAGGCCGATAACGGGATGGCCGGCCAGCCGCGCTTCGGCATACGCCCCCGCCGCGCCGGCCAGCGCCTGGTGGATGCCATAGGCTTCTTCGCGCCGGCCATAGGCCTGGCTGGCGACGTCGATCACGGCCACGATCGGCCGCTTGACCGGCAACGCGCGGTCCTCCGCCACCACCTGTTGCACCGCGCGCGCCAGCTGCCAGCCTTCGACCAGGCCGATTTCACCGGTGCGTGCGCGCGTAAAACGGTTGTCGGGATCGGGCAGCACGGCGATATAGCGGGCCGTATCGCCATCGCCAGCCAGCGGCGCATCGACCACCCGCACCGACGGCGGATAGTCGGGCATCGCCGGGGCGTGATCCGTCAGGGCCGCCAGCCAGATGGCGCCGCGGCTGGTCTCGGTAGCGTGGTTCATGATGCATCTCCCTTGCTGTCTTTGCTGTATATGGCGCGCACGGTGTCGGGCGTGGCCTGCACGGTGGCGTCGACTTCAAGCAGGCGCGCCAGGAAATGCTCGGCCTGATCGCTGCGGTGCTGGCGTGGCACGCCGCGCGCAAACAGTTCGGCCACCGTGGCGCGGATCTGCGCCGTGTCGTCTTCCACATAGGCGTCGGCCAGGCCGGTATGAAAACGCTGTTCGCCGCCCGTCAGGCTCCAGATGAATGGCTTGTTGCGCGAATCGAATTCCTCGATACCCGCTTCCTGCTCGATCACCGCCGGCCCATTCAGGCCAAGCCGCGCTTCGCGCGTCACCACCAGATAGCTGCACAGCCCCGCCGCGATCGACATGCCGCCGTAGCAGCCCACCGTGCCGGCGGTAATCCCGATCACCGGCTGATAGCGGCGCAGGTCGACGATGGCCGCCTGGATCTCGGCGATCGCGGCCAGCCCCAGGTTGGCCTCCTGCAGGCGCACGCCGCCCGTTTCGAACAGGATGATGGCGCGCGTAGCAATACCCTGACGGTTATCGCGCGCCGCCAGCTCCAGCGCGCCGGCGATCTTCGCGCCACCGACTTCGCCCATGCTGCCGCCCTGGTAGCCGCCTTCGATGGCCAGCACCACCGCCGGCTGGCCGTCGAACAGGCCCTTGGCCACCACCACGCCGTCGTCCGCCTGGGCGGTCACGCCCTGCTGCGGCAGCCATGGCGACCCGAGGCCGCAGAACGGGTCGAGCAGTTCGCGCATGCTGCCCGCATCCAGCAAGGCCCTGGCCCGACTGCGCGCGCCGCGTTCGATAAAACTGTCGCGCTGCAAAAGTTCCTGGATGGTGCTCATGGCTGGCCCTCCGGCTTGATTTCTTCAAACGCCTGCTCGATGCGCATGCGCACCACGCCCGGCGTGGCGCCGCAGTCATTGATCACGATGCTGGCCGCCGGCAGCAGTTCACCGGTAAACACGCGCGCAAGCAGCGCGTCCCACAATGCCCCCTTGCCGTCGACCGAGGTATTCACCACGATGCGCGTCACGCCATCGTCTCCCGGCTGCAGCAGCACTTCCAGGTCGCCCGAACCGACCACGCCGGCCAGGGCGCGCCCGGCCGCCGGTTGCCCGGCAGGGAAGCTATAGTCACGCTTTTCCATGCTGTTCTCCCATTGCCAATCCATCGAGGAACAAGGTCGCCGCCAGCAGGTCGGCCGCGCCGCCCGGCGAGACATTCAGTGCCAGCATCGCCGCTTCCAGCGCCAGCAGCGCCTGCGTACCCGGCCGCGTGCCGGCGCCGCCAGCGTCCAGCACCTGGCTTGCTCCGGCCTGCACCGCCAGCAAGGCGGCCACGCCGCCGCGCGACAGCACGCAGGTGTCGTCCAGGCTGGCGATAATGGCCAGCAAGGCGTTCAGACGCGCCGTGGTGGGGTTGTCGCCGCGTGCACGCGCAGCACGCAGTGCCGGCAAACCGACATCGAGAACATGCGGAAAACCGGCCAGCGCCTGGCCGCGCGCACCACCGACGTGGTACTGGCGGCAGGCCAGCTGGCCTTTGTTGCTTGTATCAAGCGGTGCACTGCGGTCCGTCAAGCGCGCCAGCGCGCCGGCCCGCGCCGCCACCGCCGATGGCGCCAGCGAGTCGCCGCGTTCCTGCAATTGCGCCGCCGCCGTCACCAGCAGGCCCAGCGCCCAGATCGCGCCGCGATGGGTATTGACGCCGCCGGTGGCCGCCATCATCACCGCCTCGCCCTCGCGGCCGATGGCGCCGATACGCTGGCGCAGCGCATCGTCGTCGATGCTGTCGGCACCGGCATCGGCCATGGCCTGGAATACCGGCTGCAGCGCGCAGGCCGAATGGCACATCAGCGCCCAGTTCAAGTCCGTGTGGGCGCCACGGCTGCGCAGGTCGACCAGGCCCGGTTTCGGGGTCAAGGTCACTTCGTCCAGCAGCGCCTGCAGCACCTGGCGCGCCAGCGCCGTGGTTTTCTTGGTTGTCATCATGGTGTTCATTACCAGCTCCTGAATTTGGCGGGCGGTTGATACAGGCCGTCGGACCATTCGACCAGGTCGGCGATGCTTTTCGCCGCCAGCAGCGAACGGCTTGCCTCGCCGCGCTGCACGCCGATATCCTCGGGCAGCGCGATCAGGCCATCGGCGCGCAGTTTTGCCGTGGTTTTCGGATCATGGCGCAGGCCGATCGGCGTGACGCCGGCCACCGCCGCCAGCATGGCCTTGCGTTCCTCGAGCGAGCGCGCCTTGTACAGGTAGGCGATGCCCTCCTCGGTCAGCACATGGGTCACGTCGTCGCCATAGATCATCACGGGTGCGAGCGGCATGCCGCTGGCCTTGCCGACGGCGACGGCATCGAGCGATTCGACGATGGTCGGCTGGCCGCCGTCCTGGAAAGTTTCCACCATCTGCACCACCAGCTTCTTGCCGCGCGCCAGAGGATCGTCGGTTTCGATCAGGTCCAGCCAGGCGGGGGTCGGATGGCGCCGGCCATGCGGGTCGTGGCCCATATTGGGCGCGCCGCCAAAGCCGGCCAGCCGGCCATTGGTGACGGTGGACGAATTGCCCAGGCCATCCATCTGCAGGGTCGCGCCGATAAACAGGTCGACCGCATACTGGCCGGCCAGCTGGCACAGCGCGCGGTTCGAACGCATCGAGCCGTCGCGGCCCGTAAAGAACACATCGGGCCGCGCCGCCGCATAGCCTTCCATGCCCAGTTCGGCGCCGAAGCAGTGCACGCTCTCGACCCAGCCTGTCTCAATGGCGGGAATCAGGGTCGGATGCGGATTGAGCACCCAGTTGCGGCAGATCTTGCCCTTCAGGCCCAGCTTCTCGCCATAGGTCGGCAAGATCAGTTCGATGGCGGCGGTATTGAAGCCGATGCCGTGATTGAGCGACTGCACCTGGTGTTTTTCATATACGCCACGGATCGCCATCATCGCCATCAGCACATGCACCGGCTTGATCACGCGCGGGTCGCGGGTAAACAGTGGTTCGATAAAAAACGGTTTGTCCGCTTCGACCACGAAGTCGATCCACGAGCCGGGCACGTCGACCCGCGGCAAGTCGCTGACATCGTCGACGATCTGGTTCACCTGGGCGATCACGATGCCGTCGCGGAAGGCGGCAGATTCGACCAGCGTCGGCGTGTCTTCCGTGCTCGGTCCCGTGTACAGATTGCCCTGGCGGTCGGCCATATAGCCGGCCACCATCACGACGTTCGGCGTCAGGTCGACAAACAGGCGCGCATACAGTTCGATATAGGTGTGGATGGCGCCCACTTCCAGCAGGCCGTCCTGCAGGAACTGGGCGATGCGCAGGCTTTGCGTGCCGGCGAACGAGAAATCGAGTTTCCTGGCGATGCCGCGTTCGAACAGGTCCAGGTGCTCGGGCAGGCTGACGCTGGGCATGATCAGGTGCAGATGGTTGATCTTGTCCGGGTTCACCCTGGTCAGCATGCGCGCCAAAAAATCCGCCTGCTTCTGGTTATTGCCTTCCAAAATAACGCGGTCGCCGGGCGCCAGCAGCGCTTCCAGCACGGCCACCATATCGCCCTTTTGCAGCACCGGTCCGTTCGCATACTGGCGCACGGCGTCCAGGCGGCGACGCTTCTCGGTGCGGCGCGTATCCCAGCTCTTGCCTCCGTCTTTGCGCTGCGGTGGCGCCTGTGTGGCGGTTGACATATTGCCTCCCCTTTTCAGCTATCGAGCCTCCAAGATAGTGAAAAGGCGGCGCCACTACAATCAAGCTGCTACCATGTTCATTACTCTCAGGTTAATGAACTAACGATAATCACGGTGATCCATGGCCATCAACGAAGAAATCACTTTGAAAAAGCTGGAAGTGTTTTTGAGCTTTATGGAGTTGAACAACCTGGCGCGGGTCGCCGATGCCTTGGGCCAGAGCACCGTCAGCGTTCACCGCGCCCTGCACAGCCTGGAAGATGGACTGCGCTGCCCCTTGTTCAAGCGCGAAGGCCGCAGCCTGATCCCGCTGCATGCGGCCTATACCTTTGCCGAATCGGCACGGCGCGCGCTGGCCGAATGCGAAGAAGGCGTGCGCAAGGTGCGCGAAATGTCGGGCATCAACCCGGTGCGCCTGAAGATCGGTTCACTCTATTCGCTGACCCTGCACTGCATCCCGCAACTGGTGATCGCCCTGAAACTGCGCCGCCCCGGCCTCGATATCGACCTGACCCTGGGCTCGAACCGCGAACTGCTGCAAAGCCTGGCCGATGGCAGGCTGGACGCCATCATTATCGGTGTGCAGGAAGAAGAACACCATGCGGGGCTGGTGTCGGTGCCGCTGTTCCAGGATGACGTCTACCTCGCCGCGCCGCTCGGCTCGCCCTATATGGGAAAGATGTCCGTCGACCTGCAAGCGCTGCGCAACGAAAAATTCGTCACCCTCAACGAAGGCTTCGTCACCTCGCAAAGCTTCAACCACGCGTTCGAACTGGCCGGCTTCGTGCCGGACACCGCGATGCGGGTCGGCGACATCTTTTCCCTGATTAACCTGGTCAGCGGCGGCATCGGCTACAGCCTGCTGCCGGGACGAGTACGGGCCTTCAGCTCGCGCATCGAATTGATTCCGCTGGACGCGCGCTACGGCTCGCACCAGCAGATTACCTTGCTGATGCTGAGCAGCCGGGAGCGCGATGCGAATTTATTGGCGTTGGCGGCGGAGTGCCGCTTATACGGCAAACGCGGTAGTTTTGCCAGCAATTAATACAATCAAACATTACCACGCAGTAATAATACGTTCCATTAGGAAATATTTATTCTGTGTATAATCGCCTCCTCCAGTCATGCCTGTTAGTCAATCAAGTTGTCTGGCTGTATAGCTGAAAAGCACTCTGCGCCCCAACCTCGCGCCGTTTTACCCACTCCCGGATGCTGTTTTCCTGACCCTGCGCGGCTACCGTGCGCTGGCTCGCATGACCGACCGCATCGTATTTTCCGCTCATTTGCCGATGACGCGCCAGCGCGAGAGATTCCGATCTCCGCGCAGCCGTTGCACGCACAAGAAAAATAATTGAATCAGTTTAAAAATGAACACCACCCTCAAGTTTCGCATCGCCGCCATTATCGGCGTTATTTCCGTCATTACGCTCATCATCGGCGTTATCGGCCTGTATGGCATGAACGCATCGAATCAAGGCCTGAAAACGGTGTACGAAGACCGCACCGTCGCCCTGGAGCAAGTGTCCAGGATCGACCGACTGCTACTGAGAAACCGCTATACGGTGGCCGAACTGCTGGCGGCGCCCCGTGAGCAGGACATCAAGCCTGCCGCCGACCGTCTGAGGAAGGACAGCGACGAGGTCGAGCGCGTCTGGAAACTGTATGCCGCCACCTACCTGACGCCGGCGGAAACCCAACTGGCCGCCACCTTCGTCGCTGATTACCAGAAGTATAAAAACGACATCGACATGCCGATAGCCGCCAGGCTGGCGGCAAACGATATCGAAGGCCTGCGGCCGCTGTTCGCCATGTCGCTGGCGCGCAGCGCGCCGATCAGGGATACCATCGCCAGCCTGCGCCAGTTGCAGGTGGACGTGGCCAAACAGGAGTACGAGAAAGCGGCCAGCACCTATGCAAAGGTCAAGCTGCTCGCCATCGCGCTGATCGCGGGTGGCCTGCTGGTGTCCGCCCTGATGGGCTACAGCCTGATACGCCAGGTATATGCCCAGCTTGGCGGCGAACCGGCGTATGCGGTGCAGGTCGTCCAGCGCATCGCTGGCGGCGATCTCGGCGGCGAGGTGGCGCTGCGCGCGGGGGATACCGGCAGCGTGCTGGCGGCGATGAGCAGGATGCGCGCCAATCTCGTCAGCACGGTTGGCGAGATCCGCCAGTCCACCGAGACCATCGCCACCGCCTCGGGCCAGATTGCCGTAGGCAATGCCGACCTGTCGGCGCGCACGGAAAGCCAGGCCGGCTCGCTGGAAGAAACCGCTTCCTCGATGGAGGAACTGACCGCCACCGTCCAGCACAACCGCGACAATTCCCTGCACGCCAATCAACTGGCGCAGTCCGCGTCCGCGGTGGCCCGCAAAGGCGGCCAGGAAGTCGCGCTGGTGGTCGACACCATGAACGAAATCAACCAGTCGTCCAGGAAGATCGTCGACATCATCAGCGTGATCGACGGCATCGCCTTCCAGACCAATATCCTGGCCCTGAACGCGGCCGTGGAAGCGGCGCGCGCGGGCGAACAAGGGCGCGGCTTCGCGGTGGTGGCGACCGAAGTGCGCAATCTGGCGCAGCGTTCGGCCAGCGCCGCGAAAGAAATCAAGGTGCTGATCGGGACCTCTGTGGCGCAGGTCGAGGCCGGCAGCAGGATCGTCGGCCAGGCTGGCGTGACGATAGACGAAGTGGTCGCCAGTATCGCGCGCATGACTGAACTGATGGGCGAAATCAGCGCCGCAGCAGGCGAGCAGGACGCCGGCATCAGCCAGATCAACGCGGCCATTTCCGATATGGATGGCGTGACACAACAAAATGCCGCACTGGTCGAGGAAGCGGCAGCGGCGGCCGGCTCGCTGGAGCAGCAGACGGTGCAGCTGATGCAGCTGGTCAGCGTGTTTACCCTGCCGGCCAGCTAAGCCGGCAGGGTGCTGGCGTGCCGGGCAATAGCTGAACAAGATGATAAGCTTGCCTCATCTTCAGCCTGCCGCCAACTGCCATGCGATTATCTGCCCTTGCTTTCCCGCTAATACTGTCGCTGTCCGCCTGTGCGCCTGCCGTCAAGGCACCGCCAGAAGGCATCATGCAAGCACACGTCAAGACGCTCTCGCAGCAGCAGCGTGCCGCCATGCTGGAGCGCGTGGAAAATGAGGCCATCGGTTTCTCCTCCTGCACGCCTTCAACGAACCGGGCCTGGGTGTTTTTTGACCCGTATTGCTCCTACTGCAGCGATTTGTGGCGTGAGACGAGCCTGTTGAAGAACGAGGTCGCCTTCGTGTGGATACCAGTGGCGCTGCTGGGCGACGACAGCACCGCGCTGGGGGCGGCGATGCTCGATGCGGTGCAGCCGGCAAGCCTCATGTGGGCCAACGAGGAAGCCCTGCGCCATGCGGGCACGGCGATGACCTTGACGGCGGAGCCGTCGGCAGCGTCGCTGGCCAAGGTGGCCCTCAACACCGAGCTGATGATCACCGTGGACCCTGCCGCGCGGCCACCATCCGTGCCCCTGATGTACTACCGGTCTTCAAGCGGACAGGTCGAGATCATCGCGGGTGCGATGGACGCCAGGGCCTTGAAGGCCGCCATGAAATTGAAATAGTGGCCAGGCGCTGCGACCCTCCGCAGCGCCCGCGATGGATTTATTAAATCGCACTATCCCAAGGCGCCGACAACCTCACCGCGCAATTGATAAGCCCCACCATCGAGTAGGTCTGCGGGAAGTTGCCCCACATTTCGCCCGTCACCGGATGCGTGTCTTCCGACAGCAGGCCCAGGTGGTTGCGCGCCATCAGCATGGTCTCGAAGATCTGGCGTGCCTCGTCCTTGCGGCCGATACGCGCCAGCGCATCGATGCGCCAGAAAGTGCAGATATTGAAGGCCGTTTCCGGCTTGCCGAAGTCGTCCGGCGCCTCGTAGCGGCGCATGTAGGGGCCGTCGCACAAGGACGCTTCCAGCGCGTCGACGGTGGCGATAAAGCGCGGGTCCATCGGGTCGATGAAGTTCACTTCCGCCATCAGCAGCACCGACGCGTCGAGGTCGCGCCCGCCCAGGCTTTCGGCAAAGGCCTGGCGCTCTTCGCTCCACGCTTCGCGCAGCAATCGTTCGCGGATCAGGGTGGCGCGGCTTTGCCAGTGGTCGGCGCGGTCCGGCAGCTCCAGCTTGTGGGCCACTTTCGACAACCTGTCGCAGGCGGCCCAGCTCATCAGCATCGACGAGGTATGGACGCGAGCGCGGGTGCGCAGCTCCCACATGCCGGCGTCCGGTTCCGCGTGCAGCTTGAAGGCTTGCTCGCCGACCGCTTCGAGCGCCGTGAATTCGGCCTTGCCGGCGCGGTGGAACAAACGATGGTCAAGGAAAGCTTGCGCGGCGCCCAGGACGATATTGCCGTAGACGTCGTGCTGGAAGTGTTCCTGCGCCTGGTTGCCGACGCGCACGGGGCCATTGCCGCGGTAGCCTGGCAAGTGTTCGACCAGCGATTCGGGCAGCAATTCTTCCAGGCCGATGCCGTACAAGGGCTGGATATGGCCGCCTTTGGAACGGGCAACGATATTGGTCAGCCAGCGCAGGTATTCCTCCATGGTGCCCACTTCGGACAAGCTGTTCAGGGCGCGCACTACGAAGAAGGCGTCGCGCAGCCAGCAATAGCGGTAGTCCCAGTTGCGGCTGCTGCCGGGCGCTTCGGGAATGCTGGTGGTCATGGCGGCGATAATCGCGCCGGTGTCCTCGTACAGCGACAGTTTGAGCGTAATGGCCGCGCGGATGACCACGTCCTGCCATTCCAGCGGCACGGCCAGGCGGCGCGTGTAGGTGCGCCAGTAGTTGATGGTTTCTTTTTCAAAGATGCGCGCCGTCTCGTCGATGCCGCCGGCCAGGGTTTCGTCCGGGCCCAGCAGGAAGTTGGCGGTCTTGTCGAGCACGAAATACGATTCGCTCAGCACATAGTTGAGCGATACATCGGTGTTCAGGCGCAAGGTCTGTTCCGGGCCCACATAACGGATATGGTGGCTGCCCTGGGTGATCTGCGGCGCCAACTTGCCCCAGTCGAAACGGGGACGCAGGCGCACGCGGATGCGCACGGCGCGGTCCAGCGGACGCACGCGGCGGATCAGCATCAGCGGGCGGAACATGCGGTCGCGGCTGAGGAAACGGGGCGCGAAATCGGTGATTTCCACGCCACGGCCGTCGGTGTCGTACAAGCGCGTGCGCAACACGGCCGTGTTCGGCTCATAAAACTGCTCGGTGCGGGCATAGTTTTCAATATCGATGCCCCACACGCTGCCGTTTTCGGTGTCGTCCAGCAAGGTGTTGAACACCGGGTCGCCGTCGAAACGGGGCAGGCAGGACCAGACGACCTGGCCAGCCTGGTCGATCAATGCGCTGAAAGCGCAGTTGCCCACCACGCCGCAATTGAGGCTGACCTGGGCCGATGGTTTGCTGGATGAGGGCGCGGGCGCGCCGCTCGGTGTGTCATAGGCTGTCGTCATCGGCTACTCCTTGAGTTTGGGGGGATGCGGCAAGCACGGCCGCGTGCAACAGCACCACGCGCAGTGCGGCCGGGCTGGCCAGCCTGAGCGAGGCCACGCTGGCGCCGCTGCCGACCTTGACGCCCTGCCCGCCTGCCTGTTCCACGAAGGCAAAACCGGCTTCGTCGGTGGTATCGTCGCCGGCGAACACGGCGCGCCTGCCGGCAAATGGCGCTTCAAGCATGAAGGCGGCAATCGCGCCACCCTTGTCGGTGGCGGCCGGCTTGGCTTCGAGCACCATTTTGCCATGCAACAGCAAAATACCGGGGCACGCTTGCACGGCGTCCGTCATTTCCCGCACGCATAGTTCCTGCAATTCCGGCGCCAGGCGGTAATGCAGGGCCACGGCGCCGCGCTTCTGTTCCACCAGCAAACCGGGGTACAAGGCGGCAAGGGCTTGCGCCCTGGCCAGCACGGGAGAGACGTCCGGCGTGGCCGCCAGGCGCAATTGGCCATCGGCGCCGCGCCGCTCCACGCCATGCACGCCCGCCACCGGCAATACCAGTGGCGCCAGCATGGCGTCGATCTGCGCCACGGGGCGGCCGGAAATAATCGCCAGCGCACCCTTGTGGCGCCTGGACAGCAGCGCCAGCGCCTCGGCCACGCCCGCTTCCAGGCGCACGCCGTCGGGCGTGGGCGCCAGGTCGACCAGGGTGCCGTCAAAGTCCAGGAAAATCGCGCAGCCGGGGGTGTCGAACAAGCCCGCCAGCACCGCGCTGTCGTCGATCAAGGTATCTGTTGTTACCGCCATCAAACCCCCTTGCGCCGGCTGAGGCGGCGGTGAGCGTCGATCTTGGTCATGACCTTGTCGCGCTGGCGCAGGCGCGAGGCGTCCAGCAGCATGCGGCCAGCCCAGCGGTAGACATTGAAGTGTTTCACGCGCGCGCGCATGCTCTTCATACGTTCGCGCTGTTCCACCGGCGGCATCACCAGGCCACGGTACAGGGCTTCGGCGCCCTGCTCGATATGGTAAGGATTGATGATCAGCGCTTCGTGCAGCTCGCGGGCGGCGCCCGTGAATTGCGACAGCACCAGCACGCCCATCTCGTCTTCGCGCGAGGCGATGAACTCCTTGGCCACCAGGTTCATGCCGTCATGCAGGCTGGTCACCATGCAGACCTCGGAGGCGCGGAAGAAACGCTGCAGCGCATCCTGGCCATGGTGCTCGGCCTTCAGCAGGATCGGCACATAATCGCCGCTGCCGAAGCGGCGGTTGATGCGCTCGACCATCTTGCGCACGCGGGTGTCGAAACTCTGATACTCGTCCAGCGAGGCGCGGCTCGGGGCGGCGATCTGGATAAACGTAAAGTGCCCCACCATGCCCGGCTGCTGTTCCAGCATCCGTTCGACGGCCTGGAAGCGCTCGACGATGCCTTTCGTGTAATCGAGGCGGTCGACGCCGATGCCCAGCAGATGGTCGGCCGGCACGCCGATGGCGGCGCGGATCTCGGCGCGGCAGGCGGCCACGTCCGGCAGGTTCGGATCTTCATCGGGCCAGGCGATCGAGATCGGATAATCCTCGACCTGCGTCATCTCGCCGCCATAGGAAATGGTCGATGCTTCCGGTTCGATGCGGGTTTCCAGGTAGCGGTCGACGGTTTCCAGGAAATTCTTGCGGTGGAACGGCGTATGGAAGCCCAAAATCGTGCTGCCCAGCAGGCCGTCGAGGATTTCCTCGCGCCATGGGCAAATGCCGAAGGACTCCGAGTTCGGCCAGGGGATATGCCAGAAAGTAATAATAGTCGCTTTCGGCAGCGCTTCGCGCACCATGCGCGGCAACAGGGCGAAGTGGTAATCCTGCACCAGCACCACCGGGTTGTCGGTCTTCGCTTCGGCGATCACGGCGTCGGCAAAGCGGCGGTTCACTTTCACATACTGGTCCCAGTCCGACGAGCGGAACACGGGGCGCACGTGGGCGATATGGCACAGCGGCCACATGCCTTCGTTGGCGAAGCCGTAGTAATAGCCCTGCTCTTCCTCTTCCGTCAGCCAGACGCGGCGCAAGGTGTAGCTTGGATTGTCGGGCGGCACCGGCACATGGTCGAGCTTGTCCACCGTTTCACGGTCGGCCGAACCGGCGCCGTGGGCGATCCAGGTGCCCGAACAGGCGCGCATCACCGCTTCCACCGCCGTCACCAGGCCGCTGGCCGGGCGCTGCACCTTGATGCTGCCGTCTTCCGATTTGGCATGGATATACGGCTCGCGGTTCGACACCACCAGCACCTGGTCGCCGGCCAGGTCCGCTTCGAGCAGGCCGCGCAGTTTTTCCGGCGTCCATTCGGAGGTCCAGCCATTGTTTTCACCCTGGCGTTCCAGATGGTATTCCTGCAGCAGTTCGCGCAGGTCGCCGATCAACGGCTGCATTTCGGCAGGCGCTGGCGCGATGATGGGCACGGGGGTGGCATCGGTTGGCGCGGCAACATTCTTCTTGGACAGCAATTCACCGCGCAGCACATCCTTGACGGCGGCCAGCCAGCCACGCCAGCTCAGGTGCGCCACAAACACGGTCATCAGGGAAATCAGCACGGCCAGCACGGCCAGGAAGGCAAAGATAAAGCGTTTGGTATCGGTATTGCGGCGCTCGACAAACGTCATGTCCTGCACCAGTACCAGGCGGCCCAGTTGCTGGGCGTCGCTCATGACGGGCGTTTCGCTCAGGTGTACCTGGCCTTGCGGCAATTGCGCCAGCGACTTGTACAGGCCGCCCGAGCTTGGAGTGGTCCAGCAGCCGATCGAGGCGGGGAACTGGGCCGTCTTGTAGATGAGTTTGCCGGCATTGTCACAGAAGCCCAGCGCGATCAGGCGTTCGTCGCGCGTGGCGCCCTGGAACAGTTCATCGATACGGGCGGTATCGTTTTCAGGCAGATATTGGGTGAGTGGCGGACGCAAGGTCCCGGCGAGCAATTCGGCGCGGCTGTCGAGGTCACGCACATACCAGCGCAAGGTAATGTTGTCGAGCAGAGGGACCACGATATACGCGAACAGTCCCAGCACGAGGGCGAGTGGCAGAATGAAACGCAAGGACATTCTGAGCGATCTTAAAATCATCATTTTCCTTTGCAAAAGCTAAAAGCATGGCAAGTATGCCAATATTTTCCATGTGGCGTCGTTCTGTTGGTTTCCTTATTGAAACTTCAATTCCGCCGAGAACGCGCATCATGAGGTACTTTCAGTATCTCCCATAGGAAACGTCTTGTCCGTTAATCAACGCACGCCCCAGCGCCGCCGTCAGGCTTTAAAATATACATTTGCTGCCATTCATTTACAAGTCACAAGGAGTTTTAGCCCATGGATCTCACCACCTACCATTCGTTGATGGGAGGACGGCTCGCTTCCGCAGTCACCGTTTTGCTCAGCGCCATTATCGCCACCCTGATCGCCATGGCGGTGCACCGCGCCAGCATCAGCCTGCTCAAGCGCCTGGCCAATGGCCGCCCGTTTACCACTCATGTCACGCGGGTGGCGTTTCGCGCCAGCCAGCTGAGCTTGATCATGTTTGGCCTGCGCATCGTGCTGGCCGGCGCGCCGGGCGATACGCCGGGCCTGGTCGGCATGTCGCACCTGGCCAACGTGGCGCTGATCGTGGCGCTGACCTGGCTGGCCATGAAATGCATCGAAGCGCTCAGCCTGACCATCGCGCAAATCAATCCGGTCGACGTGGCCGACAACCTGCGCGCGCGCCGCCTGATCACCCAGGCAAGGGTTCTCACGCGCAGCGCGCACGCCATCGTCATCATCCTCGGCCTGTCGTTTATCCTGCTGACCCTGCCCGGGGCGCGCCAGATCGGCGCCAGTTTGCTGGCCTCGGCCGGTGTGGCCGGCCTGGTGGCCGGTATTGCCGCCCGGCCCGTGCTGGGCAACTTTATCGCCGGCCTGCAGATTGCGTTTTCGCAGCCGATCCGCATCGATGACGTGCTGATCGTCAATGGCGAGTGGGGCCGCGTGGAGGAAATCAAGGGCACGTATGTGGTGGTTCGCATCTGGGACGAGCGCCGCATGATCGTGCCGCTGACCTGGTTTATCGAAAACCCGTTCGAGAACTGGACCCATACCTCGTCCACCATCCTCGGCACGGTGTTCCTGTGGCTGGACTTCAGCGTGCCGGTCGAGCCGCTGCGCGCCGAACTGGACCGTATCTGCCAGGAATCGCCGCTATGGGACCAGCGCGTCTGCAAGGTGCAGGTAACGGACGCCACCGACCGCGCCATGCAGCTGCGTTTCCTGATCAGCGCCAGCAATTCGGGCGACGCGTTCGAGCTGCGCTGCGTGATACGTGAAGGCATCCTCGGCTATGTGGCCCAGCATTATCCACACGGCCTGCCGCGCCTGCGCTCGTCGATCGACCCGGTCGAGCTCAACACCACCGCATCCAGGGTCATCAACACCCCGGACGCGCTCGATACGATTATCGACGGCGCGCCGACCGCCAAGGTGTAAGCTCTGCTTCAAACACCCCAGCCTGAAGGAAAACCGACATGAGCACCACCGCCTGGTTCATCCTGATCGGCTGCCTGATGCTGGCGCGCGGCCTGGCCGCCACCAGCATCGCCCGCCTGCCGTTCACTTCCTCGATGGCCTACCTGGGCGTGGGCCTGGTGGTCGGCCCGATGGTGCTGGGCCTGTTTTCGCTCGACCTGGTTGAGCAGGCGCCGCTGCTGGAAACCCTGACCGAAATCGCCGTCCTGATTTCCCTGTTCTCGGCCGGCGTCAAGATGCCGGTGCCGTTCAGCCTGGCACGCTGGCTGCCGTCGCTGCGCCTGGCCTGGCTGTCGATGGCGCTGTCAGTGGGGCTGGTGGCCGCGTTTGCCTGCCTGGTGCTCGATCTGCCGCTGGGCGCGGGCATCCTGATCGGCGCCATCCTGGCCCCCACCGACCCGGTGCTGGCCACCGACGTGCAGGTGCGCCGCCCCGGCGACAGCGACCAGCTGCGCTTTACCCTCACCTGCGAAGCGGGCATGAACGACGGCAGTGGCTTTCCTTTCGTGATGCTGGGCCTGGGCCTGCTCGGTTATCACGAGCTGGGCCACACCGGCTGGACCTGGCTGTGGCACGATTTATTATGGGCCAGCGCGGCGGCGATCGCGCTGGGCGTGGCCGGCGGCGCGCTGCTGGCCTGGCTGGGCTGGCAGTTGCGCGGCAAGGATCCGAAGCACGAAGTGCTGGACGACCTGGTCGGGCTGGGCCTGATCGCCGTCGTGTATGGCGCGACCACCTGGCTGCACGCCTGGGGTTTCCTGGCCGTCTTTTTTGCCGGCGTGGCGCTGCGCCAGACCGAACTGCGCCTGGCCGGCGCGCCCGAAGACAAGCAGGGCCTGCTGCAGGCCGAGGAAGTGCATGCGGGGTCGGCCGTCAAGCCGCAGGAACCGCAGGCGCCGCTGACCGTCAGCGCCGAGTCGCTGGTGTTCAAGGAACATCTGGAACATTTGTCGGAACTGACCCTGGTGCTGCTGCTGGGCGGCGCCGTCAGCCAGTCGGCCTGGAACTGGCGCACGGTCGGCATGGCGCTGTTTCTGTTGCTGGTGGCGCGCCCGGTCAGCGTCCTGCTGGGTTTGCTGGGATCGAACACCAGCATGCGCCTGCGCGGCATGGCCGCCTGGTTCGGCGTGCGCGGCATCGGTTCGGTGTACTACCTGTGCTACGCCATCAACCACGGCTTGCCGGTGGGTCTGGCGCGCGAACTGAGCCATATCACCATCGTGGTGGTGATGGTGTCCATCGTCGCGCACGGCATCAGCGTCACGCCCATGCTGAACCGCTATTGGCGCGAATAGACGGCGCGCTGCGACGCTTGTCATTGCTGCTCAGCAATGTTTTGCCAATTGGCACTGCTTTTTGAGAAAATATTGTTAAGATAAGATAATCAAAACGTCAAAACGCCCGCACCTGGCAAGAATTTAGCCGAGAAAGAAAAGACACCATGAAACGACGAAGCGTACTGGGACTGGGCGTCGCGCTTGCCCTGCTGCAAACCGGTTGCGCCACCAATCCCGCCGACACGGCCTGGGAAACCGCCTTTGACGCCTTTATGCGCGACGGGCTGGCGCGCACCGAAACACCCGCCATCAGCGTGGCCATCGTGCGCGGCGACAAGACCATCTTTGCGCGCGGCTATGGCATGGCCGATGTCGAAGACGGGCAACAAGCGGACGCCGACACGGCGTTCCATATCGCCTCCGTCAGCAAGGTGGTGACGGCGACCGCCATCATGATGCTGCACGAGCAAGGCCTGTTCCAGCTCGACGACAAGGTCGCGCCGCATCTGGATTTTCCCCTGTTGCATCCGAAATATCCCGATGTGCCGATCACCTTCCGCCATCTGCTGACCCATACCTCGGGCATTTCCGACGCCGTGTACGAAAAAACGCCGGCGTTTTCCGTCGAGGGCGACCCGCGCCTGCCCCTGCGCGACTTTTTGAAGGGCTATCTGTCGCGCGGTGGCGGCTGGTACGACGCCGACCTGTCGTTCGCCGGACGGCCCGGCACCGAATGGCGCTACAGCAATGTCGGCTACGCCCTGCTCGGCTATCTGGTCGGGAGATTGAATCCCGAAGGACTCGATATCTATTCCCAGGATCAGCTGTTCGACCCCTTGGGCATGGATGACACGGCCTGGAAACTGGCCGGCCTGCCGCGCAGCACGACGGTGGCCCAGCCCTACAAAGACAAGGACCCGGGCCTGCAAGTGCTGCCGCCGGTCGGCTATCCCGACTGGCCGGCCGGCCTCTTGCGCAGCTCGGCCCATGATTTTGCGCGCTTCCTGGCGATTTTCAGCAATGGCGGCATGGTCAAGGGCCACCGCTATCTGAAGGAAGAGACTGTCAAGGCCTTTTTGGAACCGCAGCCGGTCAGCATGGCCGCCGCCGACGCGCAGGTACGCCAGGCGCTCGCCTGGGTGCTGCGCGACCTGGACGGCATGCAGCTGGCCTCGCATAGCGGCGGCGACCCGGGCGCGGCATCGGTGGTCTGCGTCGATACAGCCAGCAAGACGGCCGTGCTGGCATTTTCCAACATCAGCGCCGACCGCGAGTTCCGCAGCTTCCAGAAAGAAGTCGTGCAGCGCCTGCTGGCGCGCGCCAACGAGACGGCCAAGAAGTAAGGTGCCTGGCGCCATTGTGTGGGCGGCCGCACGGTGGCGGCCATTCCTTGACGTATGCTGGAACGGTCACATAGACCAACCTCTCGGGAGACCAGCATGACCAATCGCATCGGCAACAAAGATATCGCCCAGCAACGCAGCAAAAGCGAAAAAGCCCGCATCAAGGCATCGAATATCGCCAACGAGGCGGTAAAAAAAGCGATTGCGAAAGAGAAATATCGCAATGCCGTCAAGGGACAGCCGGCGGCATAAGCTCAGGCGCCAAACCAGCTTTGCAGCTTGTCGGCCGCGCGCAGCTTGACGTCGGCCGTGATATAGGTCGCCACCGTTGCCACGGCGGCGGCCAGCACGGCAAGGTCATCCGCGTAGCCCACCACCGGCGTCATGTCGGGAATCGCGTCGATCGGCGAAATGAAGTAGCCGAGCGCGCCGTAAATGGCCGTCTTGGCCCACAGCGGCGTGCTCGGTTGCTGCGCGGCGTAATACAGCCAGAGCGCCTTTTCGATCACTTCCCGGCCGGCCGTCTTGGCGAACTTGATGACCTTGTCCCAGAAACTGTCGTCGGTGTATTTTTTTTCGTAGGCCCCGGCCTGCGCGGAATGATCCTGATCGAGCGTTTTTCTTTTGCCAAACATATGCTGCTCCTCTTTGCCGTACGCGGCCTGACCGCTTGAACGCGCACATTATCATAAATCGCCCATGGCGATATCTGGAGTACCGTGCATGAAAATAGACTCACCCGTGACAACACCCGCTCCTGCAAACCCGTCTTCCGATCCCGCGCCGGCGATTGCCAGGGCGGCCGGCCTGCGCTATGTGGGCGACCATCAGGCCGGCATCGCCCGCCGCGGCAAGCCCGGCAAGTTTCACTACCTTGATGCCGACGGCCAGCGCCTGAATGACGACGATGTGCTGGCCCGCATCAAGGCGCTGGCGATACCGCCGGCCTGGACCGACGTCTGGATCTGCACGCGCACCAATGGCCATCTGCAGGCCACCGGGCGCGATGCCCGTGGCCGCAAGCAATACCGCTACCACGCACGCTGGCGCCAGGTGCGCGATGAAGCCAAGTACGAGCGCATGCTGAGCTTTGGCCGCGCCCTGCCCGCCATCCGAAAAGCGGTCGAGGCGGGCATGAAGCTGCCCGGCATGCCGCGCGAAAAAGTACTCGCCACCATCGTGCACCTGCTGGAACTGACGATGATGCGCATCGGCAATGAAGAATATGCGCGCACCAACAAATCGTTCGGTCTGACCACCCTGCGCACGCGCCATGTGAAAGTGGCCGGCAGCGGCGTGGAATTCCATTTTCGCGGCAAGAGCGGCGTGCACCACGACATCAAGCTCAGCGACCGGCGCCTGGCGCGCGTGCTGCAGACCATCCGCGATTTACCGGGCCAGGAACTGTTCCAGTACCTGGATGAAGACGGCCAGCGCCACGGCGTCGACTCGGGCGACGTCAATGATTACCTGCGTGAAATCACCGGCGAGGACTACACGGCCAAGGATTTCCGTACCTGGTCAGGCACCTTGCTGGCCGCGCTGGCACTGGAAGAGTTTGAAAAAGTCGATTCCGAGGCGCAGGCCAAGAAGAATATCGTGCAGGCCATCGAGTCGGTGGCCAAGAAGCTGGGCAATACGCCGTCGATCTGCCGCAAATGCTATGTGCACCCGGCGGTACTCGATTCCTACCTGGACGGCAGCTTGCTGGAAGGATTGAAGGCGCGCGCGCAGCAGGAGTTGAAAGAGGACCTGCATGCGCTGGCGCCGGAGGAAGCGGCCGTGCTGGCCCTGCTGCAGCGACGCCTGCAAAGCGAAGAACCGATCAAACAGAACCTCAGGCGTCGACGCTAGGCTGGCACTGGGCCGACAGGCTCAGTTCGCGCATGCCGCATGCCGGCAAGGCACGACCGTGGTCGCCCGCCATCTGGGTCGGCGCGGCGATGGTGGCCTTGGCGGCCGTCGTTTCAGCATTCACGTCGCCATTCCACAAGGTGGCGGCCAGGGTCGATACCGTGAACAGGCAGATCAGCACGAAGGGCTTGTTGAGACCGTTGTTTTTGTTGATCGCTGGCTTGTTCATGGCGTTTTCCGTTGATTGGGTTGCAGAATGGAATCATCTTCTCGTGTTTCCACAATGCATACAATCAGACAGCTGCCGCAGCCGAGGTAGGACTAGGCTGACAAGCTCAACCGTAGGCTACATCAGGGTTGTACGGTATCCGGGTCAGCATCCGGGTCTTTCACGCTCGACACGCCGGGCACGGCTTCCAGGCGTTTTTGCAACGCCAGAAATTGCATCGGCGTCACGCGCGCAAAGGTGATGACGATATCGTCCTGCTGCGGCGCGCCCTCCTTTTGCCGGATGATGAACTGCTGCACCCGCGTGGTGCCGGCGCCCAGCGCTTCATGCAATTTGTCCAGCGACAGCGCATCGCGCTCGGCCGTGATCAACAGTTCACGCCGCTGGCGGCTGCCGATAAAGCGCTTTTCCAGCGGCTTGATGCCCGCCAAAATAATCAGGATAATCACGGTCGCCGCCACCGCCGGCGTGTACAGCCCGCCACCCACGGCCAGGCCTATGCCCGCCACCGACCACACACTGGCAGCGGTCGTGAGCCCGCGCACGATCTCGCCACGCGCCAGGATCGCCCCGGCGCCCAGGAAACCGATGCCCGACACCACCTGCGCCGCCATCCGCGAAGGGTCGAGCGTTACCCGCTCGCTGAGCACCTCGGAAAAACCATAGGCCGACACGATCATGATCAGGGTCGACCCCACGCACACCAGCATATGCGTACGCAGCCCCGCCACCCACGCCAGCCGCTCGCGCTCGTAGCCGATCACGCTGCCCAGCAAGGCCGAAAACGCCAGCCGTCCTACCAGTTCCCATTCCGATGCCAATGCCATTGCGCTTCTCCTTGGGTCTTATGGGGATGGTTGAATTTACCACGCCGCCAGGGCGAATGCAGGTTCAGGCAGGCAGGTCGGCGAGTTCCAGCTCGGAAAACCCCGCCCGGCGCCGCGCTTCCAGATTGAACGGTCCGCGCAAGGTCGGCGCTTCGTAGCGCGCCGCCAGTTCGGCATAGGTGGCGCGCAGTTCCAGGCCGCGCTGATCGCACAGGTAGCCGTACCAGCGGTTGCCGATCTCCACATGCCCGACTTCGTCGCGCAGGATGATGTCGAGGATGGCGGCGGCCGCCATGTCGCCGGCCTGCGCCAGCTTGGCGCGCAGCGGCGGTATCGCGTCCAGCCCCCGCGCTTCCAGCGTGCGCGGCACCAGCGCCATGCGCGCCAGCACGTCGCCGCGCGTCTTGTCGACCATCTCCCACAGGCTGTCGTGGGCCGGAAAATCGCCATAAGCATGGCCCAGCACATCCAGGTGCGCCACCAGCAGCGAAAAGTGCGTAGCCTCCTCGGCCGCCACGCGCAGCCAGTCCGTGTAGTATTCAACCGGCAGTTCCGGAAACCGCCACAGCGCGTCCAGCGCCAGATTCATGGCATTGAATTCGATATGCGCCAGCGCATGCACCAGCATGGCCCGGCCTTCCTGCGTGATCATCGAGCGCCGGCCCACCAGGCGCGGCGGCACCAGCTCGGGGCGTTCGGGGCGGCCGGGGATGGCGCCCTGTGCTTGCAGGAGTACGGCGGGATCGGGCGCGGGGCGGGCGCGGGCCATCGCTGCGACCATTACCACCTTGATCGCGGGATCGGGTTCGACCAGGCAGGCGAGTGCGCAGGTGCGCAGTTCCTGATGAGAGGAATTGGTCGATGGAGATAATTGCATGGCGCGTTCTCGGTGTTGATTTTAATGAAGCGCGCAGTTTAGCAAATTAAAACCACCAGCAAAGAGCTGGGGTCAGACCCGACGGGTCTGACCCCGGATTTTACGTCTGGGGTGAAATAACGTCAGCTCCCAGCCAGCAGCGCCCGCCCACATGCCACGTAAGCATCCATTTCAACCTCCGGCACCATGCTCCCACCCGTCCCCCACACCAGATGCGTGGCGTTGGCCATCTTCGGCGCGTACGCGACCTGCTCTAGCACCGGTAAAATCCCCGCAAACCCCGCCACCGCCGACGGCTCCAGCCGCCAGCCCTCGGTTTGCTCCAGCAGCGCCAGCAGCCGGTACAGTTCTTCGTCGCTGACGGTGGCGTAGCCGTCGATCAGCCTTTGCATGGCGCGTCCGACAAAGCCGGACGGCCTGCCCACGGCCAGGCCGTCGGCGGCGGTGATGTTGTCGATGCCGATGTCCTGCACGCTGATCAGCTCATGCAAGCCCGTATGCACGCCAAGCAGCATGCACGGCGAGTGCGTCGGTTCGGCAAAGACGCAGTGCACATGGTCGCCAAAGGCCAGCTTCAGGCCGAAGGCGACGCCCCCAGGGCCGCCGCCCACGCCGCACGGCAGGTAGACGAACAGCGGATGACCGGCATCGACCAGCACGCCATGCGCGTCGAACTGCTGTTTCAGGCGCTCGCCCGCCACCGCATAGCCGAGGAACAGGTCGTGCGAGTTTTCATCGTCGACAAAGTGGCAGGTGGGATCATCTTCGGCCTGACGGCGGCCCTGCTCCACCGCCACGCTGTAGTCGGACGCGTATTCGATTACGGTCACACCCTGTTCGCGCAGCTTGTCCTTTTTCCACTGGCGCGCATCGGCCGACATATGGACCGTGGTGCGGAAGCCCAGCCGCGCGCCCATGATGCCGATCGACAGGCCAAGATTGCCGGTCGAACCCACCGCGATCGCGTATTGGCCGAAAAAGCCGCGCACCGCCTCGCTGGCCAGCAGGCCGTAATCGTCGTGCTGCGTGACCAGGCCCGCGTCCAGCGCCAGCCCTTCCGCATGCTTCAACACCTCGTAGATGCCGCCGCGCGCCTTGATCGAGCCGGAAATCGGCAGGTGGCTGTCCTGCTTGAGCCACAGCGTGCCGGGAATCGCGCGGCCCAGGCGCGCCGCCAGCGCCGCCTGCATGGCCGGCAAAGGCACCAGCGGCGACTCGATCACGCCGCCGGAAGCCTGCGTTTCTGGAAACGCGCGCGCCAGGAACGACGCAAAGCGGGCCAGGCGCGCGCTGGCGGCCGCCACATCGCTCGCATCCAGGCCAACATCGGCCAGCGCCTCGGCAGCCGGTGCGATAGCCGTGTTGAACCAGCTGACCGGCTGCAGGGCTGACAAGCGCTCGATCAGCGGATATTGGGCGCGCAGGGCGGCGATCGATGGGGCTGGCAACATGGGACCTCCTTGATAAACAATCCATGATTAGACCGCATCGCGCCGCCGATGGCAAAGCTGCGCGTGCGGGCGGCTGTTTAAAACTTCAGCTGCAAGCCCACATCGAACGACCTGCCCTCGGCCGGCAAAGGCTGCAAAGCCCCACCATTTGCCTGCAGCCCGGACAGATACACGCCACCGAGCGGATCGGCATAGGCGTGGTTAAAGGCGTTCGACACGCCAAAATTCATGCTGGCCATCTGGTTCAGCGCCACCTGGCTGCGCAGGTTGACGATGGCGTAGCCACCTGTTTGTGGCTCCAGCCGGCGCGCGTCCAGCTTGTCCTTGCGGGCGACGATCTTCGCTTCGAGGCGGCTGTTCCAGGCGCCGATGGCGTGCTCGATACCCAGCAAGGCATTCAAGGGCATCATGCGGTACAGGTCTCCTCCGCCGTCACCGTCACTGCGTTTGCCGCGCGTCCAGGCCGCATTGCCGGTGGCCGTCAACTTGCCCCAGCGCGGGCTGGCTGCCAGCGGCGCCTGCCACGACAGGTTGACGCCATACAGTGTCGCGTCATGATTGGCAAAGCGTAGCAAGTTGCCCTTGGCCCCCATCTGCATGTACGGGTTGAAAGGCGCGAGCACATCGGCGTCGATATAGTCGTTGACGCGGCTGTAATACGGGTTGACACGCACAAACCAGCCGTTGTCGCCAGCGCCATGCCAGTCCGCCGTCAACGCCGCGGTATAGGCGGTTTCCGGTTTCAAATCGATATTGCCGACATAGCCGTTGCCGTCGCCGAACCAGTTGGTCATGGTCATCGCCATCGTGCCACGGCCCCAGGAATAGCGCTCGTACAGATTGGGCGAGCGCACCTTGCGGGCCAGCGCGAATTCATAGCTGCTGGCGGCGTCCGGCACAAAGCGCGCCAGTGCGCTGGCGTCGATATTGGTGTCGCGCTGGTTGCGCGAGCGGGCGTTGAAAGCGTTGGCGGCCATGGCGTCGGCCATATTCATCATGCCGCTACCGTACGACTGCACCTCGCCGCTATCCATGCGCACCGATTCGCCGCGCAGGCCCAGCACGCTGGTCCAGCGCGCATCGAGCCGGCTTTCCAGTTCGCCGAACAGCACTGCGCGATCGCGCTTGCCGTCGTTGATATTGAGGTAGATGCGCGGTCCCATCATCATCGAGCCGGGCACCGCCGGCCAATAGTCGTCGAGCCGGAAAGCGTGGAATTCGTGGCCCAGGCGCAGCTCGCCCATTGCGGTCGGCAGGCTGGCGGCAAGCGCGTAGCCGGTGTTCTTGCCATGCGTGATCATCGGCATGGTGCCGGGGCGCTCGCTGCTGAAAAAGCCCATTTCATGGTCGGTCTGCTGCCAGTACGCGCGCGCGTCCAGCACGCCCCAGCCAAACATGCCCTGCCAGGCCAGGTTGGCGAACTGGCCGTGGTTGTCGGTCATGTCCATGTACTGGTTCGGAAACCCCTGGTAGGGAATATGCTGCACGCCGGCGCGCAGGGTCAGCTGCTGGCCATCGCCTTTGGCCGCCAGCACGATGGACTGGTTGATGCTCTCGACCATGCTGCCCAGGACCTTGTCGCCATGGCCGTCTTCATAACTGCGGCTGCGCGTGTAGGCGCCGCTGTAGCCGATGGACAGCGTCTCGCTGGCGGCGCTGGCCGCCACATTGGTCGCCACGCCATTGTTCACGCTGCGGCCAAGCAGGCCAAAGCTGCCTTGTGTCAGCAGCCCGGCGCCCGATGCGGCAAACACCGGCGCGTCCGAGTGCACTTCGATAGTGCCGCCGATGCTGTCGCCGCCCGCGCTGACCGGCGTCACGCCCGCGATCAACCGGATGCGCTGCACCTGCGACGGCGTGATATACGACAGCGGCGCGTTCATGTGGTTGGCGCAGGCCGAGGTGATTTCCATACCGTCGATGCGGATTTTCAGGCGGTCGTCGGCAAAGCCGTTCACCACCGGCAGGCCGGACACGCCGCCACCGGCCGCCACGCCATAGCCGGGCAGATTGCCCAGCATCTGCGCCGTGTCGCTAGATGCCGGATAGCTGCTGGCCAGCGCGCTGACGATGACTTTCTGTTCCGGCAGGACGATGTCGCCATTGTCTGCGTGGGCCAATGCCGGCAGCGCCAGCGCGAGGGAAATCAAAAGAGATGTGTGGTTCATGATTGCCGCTTTCAGTTCGAAGTTCGGGACGAACCACCACCCACGCACCCTGGGCGCGGCGGGCAACGGTTCAAATTGAGCGAGGAATCAGAAAGCGGCGGGCGGGCCGCGCGGCTGGAGCGGGGTCCAGGCAAACAGCGGCGTGGCGGATTGGTAGAATAAAACAGGCAGCAAGCCGGCGATCACGGCGCCGGTTGCGGGCGCCAGCGACATGGGCGGCAGCGCCAGCACCGCCGCATGCATGCCGCAGCAAGGGCAGTCGCCCATCTGCATGGCATTTTTGGCGGGTGTGGAATCGTCGATCGACAGCTTGATGGATAACTTCACCGGCACCATGTTCATGCCGCCGGCCACCGAGCAGATTTCCAGGCTGGGCACCGCCAGGCCCTGGGCGACGGTCAGCGCGCGCGACAAGGTCGGGGCGAGCGCGGCCAGCAGGATGGCGCAGCACGCCATCCACAGTACCCATCTTGCCCTGGCTTTGCTGGTGAACATGGGGGGCATTATAGCCGCCGCCCTGCCCCGCTCCCAGCGCCGCCGTCAAGAAAGCAACGCTGCCTTACAGGTCAACCTTCATGCTCAGCTTGACCGCGCGTGGCGCGCCGGACGCCAGCCGCGTGCCGGCGCCGGCCCAGTAGCGCTTGTCCGCGGCATTGTCGACATTCAGCTGCCATACCACCGCCTTGTTCATCACCTTGCCCGCATAACGGGCGCCGGCGCTGAACAGGGTCACGCCGCCGAGGAACGCCTGGTTCAGATCATTGACCGGCCGCGCGCTGTAGTAATACGCGCCGCCATTGAGCGACAGGCCGGGCACGCTATCAAAGGCATACGAAACAAAGGCGCTGCCCGTGCGCTTCGAGGCGTTCTCGGGCGCCTTGCCGTTGTACAGCGCATTGATATGCTCGAAGCTGGGGTCGAGGAACTGCGCCGAGGTCTGCCACGACAGCTGGCGCGTCAGCTTGCCCTGGGTGGACAGTTCCAGGCCCCGGTAATGCTGCTCGCCGTCCGACGTAAACAAATTGCTGGTATTGGTGTAATAGCCGGGGCGCACGATATCGAACAGCGCCGCCGACAGCAAGGTGCCGTTTGGTGCCATCCAGCGCGCGCCCAGTTCTTTCTGCTTGCTGACGCCAGGCGCCATCTTGACGCCCTGGTTGGCACTGCCGGTCGGCGCCGTCTCGCCCTCTTCCAGGCCGCGCGCCATCGATGCATAGAACGAGACGGCGGGCGTCAGCTTGTAGATCAACGAGGCCATCGGCGTGGTCTTGCTGACGTCATAATGGCTGGCGCCCTGGTCGCTGCGGTAGCTGCTGCGGCGCACGCCCACCACGCTTTGCCATTGCGGACCGAAGACCATGCGGTCGAGCGCGTACAGGCCCGTGTCGCGCGTCTCCAGCGCGGCCGTGGTCGGCGACGCCGGTGCCGCGCCGAACACCACGTTCGTGATCGGCACGGGGGCGTACAGGTTCTGCGCGGCGATCGTGTAATTGCGCTGGTAGATGGCGTCTTGCGATTTGTCGGTGCGCGACGCGCCCAGGGTCAGTTCATGCTGGATAAAACCCGTGTTGAACTGGCCGGCCAGTTCCGCGCGCAGCAAATCGGAGGTGTTCACGCCGTGCTGGATATTGCCGGTGATGCGGCCCGCGCCCGTGGCCAGCGCGGCGGCGTTATTCAGGCGGAAAATCGCCAGGCGGCGGTCGCGCGCCGTCTCCGAGCGGCCCGCTTCCACTGTCAGCGCCCAGCGCTCGCTCAGGGCATAATCGGCGCGCAGCTGGGCGTTTTTGGTCTGCGCTTCAAACTTGGCCCAGTCCGGGCCGATCAACTTCGATGGGTCGACCGCGCGCGGCAAGGTGATCACGCCATTGACGGCGGTCGGCAGGTTGACGCCTGCCTGTTCGGTGACCTTGCGGCGGTCGTATTCCAGGTCGGCTTTCAGCAGCAGCTTGTTCGTCACGCGCCAGTCCAGCGCCGCCGACACAAAACTGCGGTTGCCGTTGCCGACATGGTCCAGCCAGGACCCCAAGGTACCGCCGGCCGCATTGATGCGCATGCCGAACTGCTGCTGTTCGCCAAAGCGCCGGCCCACATCGATATTGGCCACCGCGCTGCCACGGTCGTCAAGCGAGAGACCCAGGCTGGTGACGGGCGTGCTGCCGGCGCGCTTGGTGACGAAATTGACCACGCCGGCCGGCGAAGTAAACCCGTAGTACAGGGCCGACGCGCCTTTCAGCACCTCCACCCGCTCCTTGTTCTCCAGCGCCACCTGCGAGAAATTCATGATCGGCATCGAGCCGTTCAGGCGGTAGTTGGTGCGGTTTTCCACGGCGATGCCGCGTATTACCAGCTGGTCCCAGGTTTCGCCGCCATTTTGCTGGCGCGTCACGCCGGCCGTATTGCGCACCGCGTCGTACAGGCCGGCGGCGCCCTGCAGTTCCAGCAATTCGCGCGTGATCACGTTCACCGTCGACGGCACGTCCATGATGTTCGAGCCGCGAAAACTACCGGCTTCGGTGGTCAAAGGCACCAAGCCCTGCGCACGGGTGCCGGTGACCTGCACGGCTTGCATGACCGTGTCGTCTTCGGTTTGAGCGTGGACAGCGGGGACAAAAGCCAGCGATAAAGCGGCGGCAAGGGGGAGCAAACGGGGGATCAATACGGCGGGCATGGATGGTGAAACCTTCAATAAGACAGTCAATCGAAACTAGCAGTTACCGACATGATATCGGTAACGAGAATCATTCGCAAGAAATGTCATGAACGCGCAGAACTAATTCCATGACGCCATCTTCGCTGCGCTGGATGCGCCCAAAGTGGGCAGCGAACATGCCAACGCCTGGATAGCTTATGGTGAGCGCAGCGATGCCGATTATCCCGGGCGCAGCTACTTTTCCGTGCGTCTCGATCCCACTCAGGACAATGCGCCACGCCGCCACTATTGCTTCATGGCGCATTCGTGCGCAGCCATGCAGGCATTTTGGCGAGCTGGTCTGGCCCACGGTGGTCCCGATGTGGGCACGCCCGGCCTGCGCCCATATCACACTACCATGCTGCCTTTTATTCGATCCCAATGGCAACCGCATTGAAGCCGTCTGCCACTGCGCTGATGCTGGCTGATAGTATGTAAAAGGTTCTGTCGATTGTCGGCCATCTCCAGCCTGTCGAGGGGCGCGCTGGATTTTCTATTTGACAACCTGCTATGCTAGTCTGAATGGCTGGGTTCAGCCAGACGGTCTTTCATTCCAATCGGTATGAAACTTAAGGTCAAAAATGGAACGAGTTATAGGCATATCGATAGCGCCGAAGGAATTAGATGAGCTGCAGGAAATTGCCCGAGTGGCGACTTGTACTGCGCTCGACGGATACGAACCGATACCCGAGGAGTGGGGAAAAAAATTAACGCTTGGAACGTTTTTCGATGGTGACGACCGAATTTTTGAGCTATATATCGCCGCAGAAAATCCAGCTAACTCGGTGGTAATCAGTACTGCACGGGTCAACCGAAGGTCGAGAAATGTCGCGGTCAAAATATTAAATCTCATGGAGCGAAAGCGAAGCTAATCTCTTGCTTGCTGAGTAATGGCTGCTCTGGGGCGAAAGCTGCCGATCGATGACTCCAAGAAAACCTGCAGGTTGTGTCAAACTTTATTGTTGCGAAACCAGAACCTGGAGAGCTTCGAAAGGCGTTTGTGTCAAACTTTATTGTTCGTCCACATCAAGTGTATCGCCAGTGGATATGGAGGACCGAAGACCGTCGCAAGCAGTCGGATACAGAGTCGTTTGTCGATGAGCTTTGGAACAATGGAATGAAGCTGGCATCGTCGCAGGCCCTTCACTATCATCACGTCATGGACGTGATCCGCTCCAAAATATCTAACTAGGAAAAATAATGAATCACGTTGACGATGCGCTAACTAAGTTGGATCGCCTTTATTGGCCACGCTCAATTATGGCGACTTTGTCCGGCCTGTATCGGCAGCATGGTGAACCAGAACGGCTGATCAATACAATGAATCAACAATTGAGAACACTGCCGTTCATTTCGTATGCCAAAATCGGATCACTTTCTGGATATGAAAAAGAAGCCGTGGACGCTTATAACGCGGCGGTTAAGCTGGCTTATAGCTGCATTGGATGGGAATTTATCGGATTGTGCTCAGCTCTCGTCTATGACTCTCCTCGAACAAAACGACCTTGGGATGAATATGTTCAAGACGCCGAAGAAGGTCTTGACGCCTATTTCCGCACGAACGAAGCGTTCGACGATTTCGTGGCTTATGTTCTAGAACCTGCGAGAACCGTGGTTGGCCAAAACCCGCCCGTCAGTGCTCGATGAGAAAGGAAAATCGCGCGTTGCACGGCCGCTGTGAAGTGAAAATAGTTATTCCAGACGGCGGTGCGGACACGAGGCTGCATGCCTTCGGAGGGCCGAATCCATCCAAGCGAAATATCTAAGAAAATCCCCCGCAGCATGCACGCCGGCCATGAGCCGGCTTTTCCAGTGAGAAGGTTGGCGTGGTGCCGGCCAAAAGCGGTCTTTGGAACAAAGTAAGTTCCCGATCAGACTACTAGGAAAATAGCTAAAAAATGGATCATAAAACGGCGCAGACGCTGATGGCTGTCTACAAACGTATAGGCGAGGTCATGAACGAAGCGGATAGCATCATTCAGGCACTGCCGGAGAACGAGCGGTCTGAGCATTTACGCGGCCTTGGTGACATGATGGGACACCTCTGGTTCAAGCTTCAGCTTCCGGTTGTTCGCGAACACCGGGATCTGGATCCGGATGGCGATCGCTTCCAGAAAAAAACTAATCAAGAGCGATGAGGTATGGCTGCTTTGGGGCGACAGCTATCGGCCAGAAGCAGTTATTCCCAAGCAGCCTAAAATGCTTAGCGATGTAAAGTGCCGCGCTCTTGCGTGCAGTGCCTGCTTCAGCTAGTACAACAGAGGGGAGGAGAGCTAATGCTAATGCCTTCTCCATTCGAGACATCGCTACTTTCGCTTAGTATTGCAAGCTGCCAGTCGCATCAGGCAGCAGCTGGCGCAGAGCGGAACTGCCCAGATCTGGCAAGAATTCGACAACAGGACGTTATTACGATGAATCAGTATTTTGGGACGGTAGTAGCGGTCATAATGACAGGTGCGCTCTTTGGGTGCACAGCATCTCAACCCGAAGCGGCGCCTGTCGCTGTTGCCAATGGGGCACCTTGGGCCGCTAACGTGACTAAAGCATTGCAGTACACATTCCCGGACGCAGAAAAATCACGCCTCCCCTTACCGAGCGATATTGGCGTGGCATGGGACGAAATTTCTCATCGAGGCGCGATGAGATGGGATTGTCGTGCAGTGCCAAGCGGTAAATTCGTGATGAATTCCCTGTGTGCGAACGAGCCCAAGGTCGACTCAAGGTGGCCCGGGACAGCGCCACCCCCGGGTTGGGACGGAATGGTTCATTTTGACTAATCCAAAGCAGCGACGTTGATTTTATGGTATTTTTTTGACGGATGGACTAATTGGATGAACGCCTAGGCAAACGCCTGTAATGGGGCGAAAGCTGCCACCCGCCCAATAGCAGCTGCCTTTTGCTTGCTTCATAAGCAAACCAGAAAAATAATATTTGCCAGTACCAGCAGCCCACCCTCCCCGGGCCAAGCGGGCCTGAAAAATGTCGAGGGCAAGGCGCAGCGACGCAGACAGTACGCATGTACGGCAAGGAAGCTGCAACGCCGCCATCGGCATTTTCTCAGGTCCGCGACTCTGCCCGCTGTTCTTGATCTTTAAAGCCTGAAACCGCACAGGCGGCACCGCATTGCGCGGTGCCGCAAGCAGGTCCTATTTGGTTTTGCCAGCCGCTGTTGCCCCTTCCGGCAACGCATACGCAATCAAAGTATCCCCCATCTTGGTCCCCAGCGAACCATGACCGCCAGCCATCACCACCACATACTGCTTGCCGGTCTTGTCGGAGATATAGCTCATCGGCGTGGCCTGGCCGCCGAACGGCAGGCGCGCCTTCCACACCACTTTGCCATTGCGCACGTCGTAGCCGCGGATATAGTAGTCGAGCGTGCTGCTGAGGAATGCCACGCCGCCGCCGGTGGTGCTCATGCCGCCCAGGCTGGGCACGCCCAGCGGCAGTGGAATCGGCACCGGGGCGCTGTCCATGGTGGTGCCGTTTTTATGCATCCAGACTTTTTTCATGGTGCGCAGGTCGACCGCGGCCACATAGCCCCAGGGCGGCGCCTGGCAAGGGAAGCCCAGCGGTGACAAAAACGGCTTGATTTCGACGGCGAACGGCGTGCCGGTCTGCGGCTGCAAGCCCATTTCCGTGCCGCTGCCGCCCTTGGCGGTGGCTTGCGCGCGCGGCACCAGCCGTTCCAGGAAGCCCATGTAGTCGGGGTTCAGCAGCAGCAGCTGGCGGCCCGGATCGACGGCCGCGCCGCCCCACTCGAAGATGCCCAGCGGGCCCGGCGAAATGATGGCGCCCTTGATCTTGCCGGAAGCGACCGTCTGCGGCGTGAATGGGCCTTCGTAACGGTGCTGGCGGAAGATGATGCGGCAGGCCAGCTGGTCGAACGGCGTGGTGCCCCACATGTCGGTTTCGCTGATGTTTTTCTCGGGCAGGAAGGTCAATGCCGAAAACGGTTGCGTGGGCGAGACGCGGTCGCCGGCGGCCACGTTGCCGGTCGGTACCGGCTTTTCAGGCGCGGGCACCACCAGGCTGCCGTCGCGCCGGTCGATCACATAGATGTCGCCGCGCTTGGTGGTGGCGACCACCGACGGCACCTTGCCTTTCGGCGTGTCGATATCGACCAGCGTCGGCTGGCCGCCGATATCCATGTCCCAGATATCGTGGTGTACGGTCTGGTAGACCCAGCGTACCTTGCCGGTGGCGAGGTCGAGCGCGACGATGGCGCTATTGTATTTTTCGCCGTTCACATTGCGGTTGCCGCCCCAGGTATCCGGGGTTTCGTTGCCCATCGGGATATACACCATACCCAGCTTTTCATCGACGCTGGACACGCCCCAGGAATTGGGCGAGTTGTTGGTATAGGTCTGGCCGGCCACGATGGGCTCCGTGGCGTCCGGTTTCGAAGCGTCCCAGTTCCACATCAATTTGCCCGTGACCGGGTCGTAGCCGCGAATCACGCCGGACGGCTCTTCGGTCGAATCGTTGTCCGTCACGCTGGCGGCCATCACGATCATCTTTTGCGACAGCGCCGGCGGCGAAGTCGGCATCAAAAAGCCCCGCTTTTTCATCGCCATGCCGTGGTACAGGCCGATCACGCCGTTCTCGCCGAAGCTTTTGCAAGCCTCGCCCGTATCGGCGTTGACCGCGATCAGGGTCGCGTCCATGGTGGGCGCGAAGATGCGGCGCGGGCATTCCATGCCGGCCGCTTCGGGCGCGGGATTATCCTTGGCGCGGCCCGCGTTGACGTCCCAGTACGACACGCCACGGCAGATCATGTGCTGGTAGCTGGCCGCGTCGCGGTTGATTTTCGGGTCGTGGCGCCAGATTTCCTTGCCCGTGTCCGGGTCCAGCGCGATGACGATATTGTGCGGCGTGCACAGGTACAGCATGCCGTTCACTTTCAGCGGCGTGACCTCGTTGGCGATTTCCACCGGATCGGTCGGCCCCTTGAAGTCGCCCGTATGGAATACCCACGCTTCCTTCAGCTGCGACGCGTTGGCCGGCGTGATCTGCGCGGCCGGCGCATAACGGTCGCCATAGCCGGAGCGGCCATAGGCCGACCAGTCATTGGGCGCCACGCCGGGCGCAAAGTCACCCTGCGGCGTGCCCGCCATGCTCTCGCTGGACACTTCGCCATGCAGATTATGGTAATCCTGGAACAGCGCGAAGATACCCACGGCCAGGGTCGCCACCACGGCCACCAGCAAGGCGCGCTTGCCGGTATCCCTTGTCGCGATACTGCGGTCGGCGCGCTCCAGGCGGCGGCCGACGAAAGGCAGCAGCAGCCAGACGGCGGCGGCGAACCAGATATCGAGGCGCGGCAGCAACTGCCACCAGTCGAACTTCACTTCGACTATCGACCAGACCAGGGTGGCGGCCAGCAGGAAGGCCAGGAAAGAGCGCGCCGTGCGGCGGCCCTTGAACACCAGCGCGCCGGCGACGATCATGCCGAGACCGGCCAGGATGTAATACCAGGAGCCGTCCAGGGTCAGCAGCCAGATGCCGCCCCCTGCCAGTACCAGCCCCAGTAATATAAAGATAATGCCGGTCACCAGCAGCAGTGGTCCGGGCCGCGCGGAAGCAGAGTCAGAGGGAGTCATGACGGTCCTGGTCAAGAATGGAGAAGAATATCCATACTATCCCGATAATGATTTTGCCGTCAGACGGCTGCAAAGCGGCGTGCGCCTACCCTTCCCGACCGTCTACACGCGGGCGCAACAGGTAAGGTGCATACGTCACGGCATACAAAATGAAAGCCACCGACCAGCATACGCCCGCCGCCATCAGTGCCGGCATGGCCAGTGGTGCCGGGCCGACGGCCGCCAGCAAACGGGACACTGCGCCCAGCTGCACCAGCCAGTACATGGCCACTTCAGGCCTGCCCGCCTTCAGCGGCCGGCCCGTGTGGCCCAGGGTGGTGCGCGTCATCATGCCGATGATCAGGCCCGCCATCGAGCCTACCGTCAGCGCATGAAAGGCGGCGCTGGCCGGCAGCCAGTGCAGGCTGGCAGCGGCCAGCAGCGCAAAGCCGATGCCTATCCAGGCATACGACAGATGCAGTATCCACAGCAGCGGCACGCGCAAGGTGCGCTGCGGCTGCCAGGCCAGCAGATTGGCCAGCGACATGGTACCGGCCGCCAGGCACAACGGCGCCGTCAACAGACCCGGCCCGCCGGCCAGCCAGCTGATGCCGGCCAGCGCCATCAGGGCAACCGCCACCAGCGCGCGTTTCGGGCTCGCTACCGGCGTGCTGCCAGGCGCGCCATTGCGGGTAAACATCGGAATCACGCGCGCGCCGATCACCGATTCGATCAGCACGATAATGAAAATCGCCGCCTGCACGGGAACAAAATAGGACAGCGCCAGCATGCCCATCGCGGCCGCGTGATACAGGCCGTTGGCGAAGGTCAGCAAGGCCAGCAGGCCGACCAGGAACAGGTTGCGATGGTTGCCCGAGCGCTGCAGCACCAGGAACAAGGGCCAGGCCGACAAAGGCAGGAACAGCATGTCGATGGCGGCCGCCACCGGCGCGGATGCGGCCAGCATCGCCACCCTGCCCAGCAGCCACACAGCCGCCAGCGCCATCAGGTGCCAGCCTTGCGGCGTCGGCAGCCCGGTCCAGTTGCGCCCGGCAGTAAACAAGAAGCCGACCACCACCGCCACCGCAAAGCCGAACACCATCTCATGCATATGCCAGCCCATGCCGACCTGCAGCGGCCCGGTGCTCAAACCCATGTAACTGGCCAGCCACAGCGGAATGCTGACGGCGGCAAACAGCGCGGCCAGCAGGTAGAACGGACGGAACCCCAACTGCCAGACGGGGTGGCCTGGTTGCCAGGGCAAGGATCTACGGACAGGCGCAGGACGGGAGGGTTCGCTGATGGTATTGAGGGCCATGATGGACTCGCTCTTAAAGATATATTTAATATGCTACTTTAAATATGCGGTGCTGTCATCGGCCAGAATGCGTATGCCGCGTATGCCGTAGGTCGGGTTAGCGCGTAGCGCGTAACCCGACAACGGTGTTGGCGTGGGCCGGTGGTGTCGGGTTACGCGCAAGCGCTAACCCGACCTACTATAATCAGGTATCCGAACTATCACCGACACACCATGCTGCAGATCGCCTTCGAATCGCCCAACCAGCCCGAAATCATCGCCCTGATCGCCGACCTGGACGCCTACCAGCTGACCTTGTATCCACCCGAATCCGTCTATGCGCTGGACTTGAAGGCGCTATTGCAGCCGCATGTGAAATTCGCCGTGGCGCGCGATGCCGATAACACCATCGTCGGCTGCGCCGCCGTGGTATTGAACTCTGAATATGGCGAAGTCAAACGAATGTATGTGAAACCGGAAGTGCGCGGTCTGGGCGCGGCAAAAAGATTGATGGCGCTGCTGGAACAGGCGGCGCGCGATGCGGCCTGTCCTTTGATGACGCTGGAGACGGGCCCGTCGCAACCGGAGGCGATCGCGCTGTATGAACGCCAGGGGTTCGAACGCTGCGGGCCGTTTGGGGATTATCGCGATGATCCGCTCAGCGTGTTCATGCAAAAACGGCTGGCGTGACGCTACTGTGAATCAGCGCGGCTTCCACGATTTATTTGTCTTGCCCATCGTAGGCCTCGACAGCCACAGGCACGGCAGCTATCACCACCGCCCCAGCGGCAGGCAAGCCAATCAGCACGGCACTCAGCACTTCCTGCCGCGATGCGCCATGCGATTTGGCTGACAGCACATGAAATGGAATACCGGAGGTATTGCCAGTGGCTGCGAGTACGGCGATATAGGCCAGCTCTTCGGTCTTTTTATCGAGCGCGCTGGTGGCATCGAGTGATTGGGCCAATTGCATCCACGCCGCAGCATGCGCCGGCGCTTCTTGCATGAAGCAGGAATATGCTTTTGAAACGTTCATGATTGATCCCTTTTCCAGAACGGATTGTCACTTGATTTGAAATGTCCAAACAGCGATTCATAAGGCCAGCCATCATCGGCGACGACGTTGCAATCGCTGGCATGCACGCAATCATGCAGCAGCTTGACCGGGTCGGCCAGCACCGGAATGGCGAGGTTCTCCATCAGGCGCTGCGTGGCGGCAGGAAGCTCCTCGTCATCGGGGCCGTCCTGTTCAATCAACCGGGCAGTCCTGCGCATTTCTTCCAGGTTACCATCGCCTGAAAATTTGAGCACATCATGCCAACCAGGCAGCGCCATCATCATGGCGAGCAGTTCGGCGAGATTGGACGCGATCCGGCCGGCCTGGCCTTCGGAACTGACATAAAGAATCGGGCGACGTTCGATCTCGCCGTCTCCATAAGCGAGAAACACACCGCCGGTGCTGTCACCGGCGACCACCATGAACGCCTGTTGCGGCACCAGCTTGATCCAGGAACTGTCGCGGGCAGCGCGGCCCAGATCGAAGTCGAAGTGCAAGGCCAGATCGTGCGTAGCCGGCTGCGATCTTTGCAGATCGTCAAGAGTCGTCATGATGTCGCGATACCTCCCCTGTTATAAATGACCCACTTGCGCCGGCGGCGTTTCCCACTGATCGTTTTTTCCATCCAGCCAGGTAATTGGAGCATTTGCCAGTTCTTCCGGTGTTACGTTATCGAGGCAAGCCAGGTTAACCGCATAAAATTTCCCCCAGCGCGGCGAATCGCCGATACCAAAAGGACGAACGCCGCAGTGCCTGCAAAACAGATGCTGCTCGGTTTTTGCAAGAAACCGGTATTCGCTCAGTTCCGCCTCGCCTGCGATTAATCGAAACGCTTCGGGCTTCACGATGGCCGACCATAGCCTCAGCTTGGCGCAAATCGAGCAATTGCACCGGATGGTGCCTGCGCTCAGCTGAATGTCCGCTTCAAACCGGACCGTACCGCAATGACAACTGCCCTGACAAGTCTTCATCCGCACTCCCTTCGTAGTCACCGGCGACTGTATCAGGAGATTATCCATCAGCCAACCCGTTACCACTCACTTTGACGAGCTCAGATAAGCCCGCAATCCATGCGTCAATACCAGAGGAAACACGCTGGCGTGATCCTCGTCATCAAACACGCGCAGGCGGGTCTTGAGGCTGGCGAATTTATGCGATTTCAACCTGGCGTCGAATTCGCGCATATCCTCGACCATGTCGGCATCCTCTTCGGAACGCGAACGCTTTTTCCCCGGCGCCAGCCGTTCCATGCCGCCGATGCCGAAAAATACCGAGGCCGGCAAATCCTTGTGCGCCCTGGCATAGGCGCGCTCCCGGTCGAACATGATGCCAGCGTCGTACCACAGTGACGGGCTGCCCAGTATGTAATGATTGAACGTGCGCGGCTCGGTCAACAGCATTTGCAAGCCCAGCAGGCTGCCGTAAGAATGGCCGATAAACACCTTGCGCTCCATATTGACGCGGTAGGTGGCGGCAATCATGGGAAGAACTTCGGCGGACAGGAACTGCCCGTACGCCGCCGCTTCGCCAAACAACGCCTTGCGTCCCGGCATATCCGAGCGATAGGTATTGTTGCGCGGCACCGTCGGCGTGTAATCGCGGCGGCGGCTGAACACGCCGTCATCGCCCTTCGCATACGACAGGCCGACCACCACCACCTCTTCCATCCCGGCATGCTTGGCCAGGCGCTGGGCGATATTGCGCACCACGGGAAACGCATAATTGGCGTCGACGACAAACAATACCGGATAGCGCTTCTTGCTGTCGCGGTAGGAGTCAGGCAATGCCACGTAGACCTGGTAATCGCGGTTCAATGCCGTGGCATGGATATCGCGCACCTCGGTTTGGTCGAGAACATACGGTGGCGTGCCGGAGGCGGCCAGCGGGGCGCTGACCGTGGCGCACAGTGCCATGAACAGAATAATGGGCTTCAACATAGACTTGTTTCCTCGACTGAATGACGACGGCAGACATGATGGCATGTGACATGCGTCACACAACACAATCATGCGACATCTGTCACACGTCGTCAAGCACTTTGCGCCGGCGTCGAAACCGGCAGCCTCACTTCCCCTGCCGATGCTCGACCGCATACACGGCCGCCTGCACCCGGCTGTTCAGGTTCAGTTTTTTCAGCACGTTCTGCACATGGATCTTGACCGTGCTTTCCGCCAGGTCCAGCGTGCGGGCGATACCTTTGTTGCTTTCACCACGCGACAGGCAGTCGATGATTTCCTTTTCGCGCGGGGTCAGCTTGTCCAGTTCCGAGGCCGGTTCCGCGCGCCGCGTGCCGGCCTGCAGCTGGGCTACCAGCTTGCCCGTCATCGCTTCGGCGATCACCACTTCGCCGGCGGCGGCGCGGCGGATCGCGCGCACCAGGTAGTCGGCGTCGATATTCTTGATCAGGTAGCCGCAGGCACCGGCGCGCAGGGCGGTGGCCAGGTCGTCGGCGTCTTCTGATACGGTCAGCATGACGATGGCGGTGTCGGGACAGTCGTGCTGCATCAGTTGCAGCGCTTCCACGCCCGACATGCCGGCCATGTTCAGGTCCAGCAGCACCACGTCGGGCTGCAGCTGGATCGCGCGCTTGATGCCTTCGACGCCGTCGGCCGCCTCGCCCACCACGGAAAAATCGTCGTGGCGCTGCAGCAGCGAGCGTATGCCGCTGCGAAACAGGGCGTGATCGTCGACCAGCATGACGGTAATCGGTTTGTCGGCGGTAGTCATGGCGTCCTTCTTTCGGTGTTCAGGCGGCCCGGCGCTGTTCGCGCGCCAGGTGCAATTCAATGGTGGTGCCGCGTCCCGGCGCGGCATGGACTTCAAAGGTGGCGTCGATACGCTCCGCCCGTTCGCGCATGATGTGCAGGCCGACATGGCTTTCGCCTTTTTCCAGCACCGCGGCGGCGTCGAAACCGACACCGTTGTCGCTGACGGTGAGCGTGAAATCCTGGTCGTCGGCCAGCCGCACTTCGACATGGCTGGCCTGGGCGTGCTTGCGGATATTCGACAGCGCTTCCTGCACGATGAATAGTAACTGCAATTGCTGCTCGCGCGGGAACGGCGCGCCATCGACGTCGGCCAGCAGTTCGGCGGCGATGCCGGTCTGGCGGCGGAATTTGTCGAGCGCGGCGCGCAGGGAGCCAATCAGGTCGTCCTCCATCAGGCGGCTGCGAAAGTTCAGCAGCAGCTCGCGCACGTCTTCATAACTTTCCTTGATGCCCGCCTGCAGCGCCGGCACGATGTCCTGCACCTGGTCGTAGCGGGCCTTGCGCACCGAGTCGTCCAGCATCTGCACCTGCAGGTTCAGGAAATTGAGGCTTTGCGCGATGCTGTCGTGCAGGCCTTGCGCCACCAGGTTGCGCTCTTCCGACACGGCCATTTCGCGCTCGCGCGCGGCCAGGCGCAGGTTTTCCAGCGCGATGCCCAGCAGTTGGCCCAGGGTTTCGAGCAGCGCCAGCTCGCGTTCGGAAAACACCCGCGCATGGCGGAAATGCAGGTTGAAAAAGCCCATGTGCTGTTCATGCGCGTGGATCTGGAACACGGACACGGTGGCAAAGCCTTCGCGATGGCATTTCAGTTCATGCGCGCGGTCGATGCGGCGCATGTCGTGGATTTTCGCGACGTTTTCCCGCACGGCGGTGCCGCACAGGCAGTCGCCCACCTTCAGGCAGTGCTCGGACGCCACCAGTTCTTCCGACAAGCCGGTATGCACCACCATGTGCAGGTTGCCGCGTTCGGCGTCCAGCACGCGCACGGTGGAGCCGTCCGCTTCAAAATAGGCGACGATGCGCTCCATAAAGCCGCCGCACAGCGCTTCGAGCGGCTGCGGGCGCTGCAGAAAGGCGGCGCTTTCGTACAGCAAGGCCAGTTCGCGGTTGCGGTATTCGAGGGTGGCGGTCTTGCTGCGCACGCCCTCTTCCAGGTTGCCGTACAGGGCCTGCAAACGATCGGCCATCTGGTTGAAACCACTGGCAAGCTGCCCGAATTCGTCCTTGCTGTCGACCGCCAGGCGCACGCTGAAATCGCGCTCTTTCATGCGCTGCATGCCCAGCCGCAGCCGCGTGACCGGTTCGATAATCAGCATGAACATCAGGTAGATCATGCTGACCGTACCCACTATCGCCATGCCGACCAGAATCAGCTGCGAGCCGCGCAGCCAGAAGGTGCGCTGTTCGCTGTCGCGCTCGATCAGGCGCACCAGCTGGTCAACCTGGCCGGCAAAGCCTTGCGCTTCCTGCTCGAACAGACGCACCTGAGCGGGTGAGCTGACCGCCAGCGCGGCCGGGCGCAGTTCGCGCCGCCACGCCTCTACGATGCGCTCGAACTCGGTCTTGATGGCGGCGGATGGCGGCAGGAACAAGGGCCGCTGCGGATCGCCGCGACCGATCTTGGCCAGCATATCGTCAACCAGCAGCACTTGCGGCTGCACGCCGGAACGGCTCTCGCCACCCACCAGCAGGGTCAAGCGGTAGGTCTGCATGCGCAAGCGGCCCGTTTCATTGATGGCGGCCGAACTGCCTTCGAGCTGCCAGGACAGGAACAAGGTGCAAGCGATGGCCGTCAACGCCAGCGCCAGCATGCCCAGCAAGGCGCCGACGATCTTGGTCGAGAGTTTTTGCCAGGAGGAGATCATTTGGTTGAGGCTCATGCTGTTCCTGTTTTCCTTCTAGTATGCCGCCGAATTGGAGAGAGTTTTCGACCCGCAGCGGAAATCCGGGGTCAGACCCGGCGGGTCTGACCCCAGCACTCCGCTGCGGGGCTGACGCGTGGCTCCTTCGACTCGATCACCTCTCATCCACCCGTCTGCGCCATAAAACGAATGATCTTGTCCGGCTGCGTATTGAAATCATGCTGCCGCGGCTTCAGTTCGATGGCCACGCGGATGGCCGCTTCCAGTTCCGCGTCGCTGGCCCCGCCGCGCAGCATGGGGCCGAAGGCGAATTTTTCTTCCTGGCCCAGGCACAGGTACAAGGTGCCGTCGACGGACAGGCGCACGCGGTTGCAGGTGGCGCAGAAGTGCTGCGACATCGGCGTGATAAAGCCGATGCTGGCTTGCCCGTCCGCGGTCGACAGGTAGCGCGCCGGCCCGCCACCGAGTTCCAACGCCTGCGGCACCAGGCCGAATTTCTGCGTCAGGCGCTCGCGCACGGCGCCGAGCGGCATGTATTGCGCGTTGCGCCCCGTGCTGCCCATCGGCATCGCCTCGATCAGGCGCAGCATGAAGTGCTGCTCGATGCAAAACGCCGCCATGGCCTCGATCTGGTCCTCGTTGACGCCGCGCATGGCCACCATATTGATCTTGATCGGATCAAAACCGGCCGCCTTGCCCGCCATCAGGCCGTCGAGTATCGGCTGCAGGCTGTCGCGCCCGGTGATGGTCTGCATGCAGGCGCGGTCGAGCGAATCGAGGCTGACGTTGATGCGACTCACCCCCGCCGCGCGCAGCGCCACCGCATGGCGACCCAGCTGGGTGGCGTTGGTCGACAGCGACAAATCCCGCAGTCCCGGCAGCCTCGATAAACGCCCCGCCAGCTCCGGCAGGTTGCGCCGCAACAGCGGCTCGCCGCCCGTCAGGCGCACCCGGCGCGTACCGAGCCTGACAAAAATGCCCAGCAGGCGTTCGATCTCGTCGAAGGTGAGCCAGTCCTTCGGCTCCTCGAAACCGCGAAAGCCCTTGGGCATGCAATAACTGCAGCGCAAGTCGCAGCGGTCGGTCACCGACAGGCGAATATAGTCGATGGACCTGCCAAATCGATCAAGCAACATCACCCGCTCCGTTTCATCATCTGATTGTAAAGCCTGGGGCCGCGCCTGGCTGTACGCCAGACGCGCCACCAGCCTAGTCACTTTGGCCTATTGCACCAACGGGCTAGCCGTGCCTTCGAGTTGCACGCCGTCGATTTCCGCGCGCCCGACCAGCAGATGCAGGTACTGGTGCACGGCGCGCTGCCAGGCCGCGCGCGACAGCCGGTCGGCGATCTGCGCCTGCACCGCCTCATAGGCGATCGCCTTGCCTTCGATGCGGCGCAGCACCTGCACGATGTGATAGCCGAAGCGCGTTTCCAGCAGCCGCCCGGCCAGCTCACCCTCGTCCAGCCGGAACACCAGCGCGTCGAATTCCGGCACGCTCTGGCCCGGCGACAGCTGGCCCAGGTTGCCACCCAGGGCGCCCGAGGGGCAGTTCGAATACTGGCCCGCCAGCTCCGCGAACCGCTCGGGCGCCAGTTTCAAGGCGTCAAGCACGGCCTGCGCCGTGGTGCGCAGCAGGTCCAAAGGCGCTTCGGGCGTCACCTGGAACAGGATATGGCGCGCTTCCACCAATGCGCCGCTGCGGAACAGCTGCGGGCGCTGCGCATAAAAAGTGCGGCAGGCGGCGTCGTCGGCGAGCGGCACTTTCACTTCCTGCGCAAACAGCGCTTCGACCAGGTCGTCATCGCTGGCGGCCGCCAGGCCCAGGCGCCGCGCTTCATCGAGCAGCAGCCGGCGCAGCACCAGTTCCTGCACCGCCTGTTTCAAAGGATTGCCGGCGCCCTGGTGATGCGCCAGCTCCTGCTCCACTTCCGTGTCGTCGATATCGACGCCATTGACTGATATACCCATGATGCTTCTCCTTGTTAGCGCCGGCGTACCAGCTGCCAGGTGCGGCCAAGATATCCGACGGCGCCAAAGCCGCTCCACACATGCACCAGGCGGGTGAACGGGAAGATGACGAACAGCGACATGCCCATGAACAGGTGCAGCTTGAAGATCCACGGCGCGTCGGCGATAAAGCCGGCGGCGTCGCCACGGAAGGTGACCACGTGCTGGGCCCAGGTCATCAACAGCACCATCATGTGGCCGTCCATGTGCGAGGCCGAGACAAAGATCGACGACAGTCCCAGCAACAGGGTCAGCAAAATCCACAGCAGCACCAGCTTGTCCTTGAAGGTGGTGCGGGCGGCCACGCGGTCATTGCCGAAGCGGCGCGCCAGCAGCATCAGGATGCCGACCAGGCACAGGGTACCCATCACGCCGCCGGCCACCATCGCCACGGTCTGCTTGACGCCGTGGGTGACGCCCAGCGTATCCCAGACCCAGACAGGGGTCAGCAGGCCGGCCGCATGGCCGAAGAACAGGCCCAGTATGCCGACGTGGAACAGCGGGCTGCCCAGGCGCAGCATGCCCGTATTGAGCACCTGGCTCGATTCCGATTTCCAGGTGTACTGCTCGCGGTCGAAACGCACCAGGCTGCCAAGCAGGAAAATCGCCAGCGCGATATAGGGATAGATTCCGAATACAAATTGATGCAGGTAGTTCATGACCTTCTCCTTCAATGATGCGGTGCTGCCGCCTTGGGATAGAAATTGACCGGCTGAACTCCTCCGGCAATGACACCGGGTTTCAGCAGCGGCTCGATGCCGTCCGTGCCGGGGCCGAAGGTTTCCAGCGCCTCGTCCATGTCGCGGATCGGCGGCTCGCTCAGTTCCTCGGCCTGGACCGGCGTCAATGTCTGCAACAGGTCGAACACGCAGGCGTAGCTGCTGCCATTGGCGCGCAGCTTGCGGCCGATATACGCCAGCACATGGATGGCGTCGCCCAGCAATCGCTCGGCCTCGGCCGGGTCCTGCTGCGACAGGAACTCCAGGAACAGCGGCACGTAGTCGGGCAAATCGTCGCCCACCATCTGCAGGCCATGGCGGCTGTATTCGGCCAGCAGGTCGACCATGGCCTGGCCGCGGTCGCGCGATTCGCCATGGATATGCTCGAACAGGTGCAGCGACTGCGACGGATTGCGGTCGAAGGTCATCACATACTGCTGCTGCAGGTCGATCAGTGCGGTGGCCTGCAGGTGCGCCAGCAGCGGCTGCAAGGTTGCATGCCAGGCCGGCAGGGTCTCGATCAGCAGGCCCTCGATCGCGGGCAGCTCCTGCTGCAGTTCCGGCTCCGGGTACAGCAGCAAGGCAGACAGCACCCGGTAGCCCTGCATGGTGTTCAGTGGATCAGACATCGAGGCTCTCCTTTTTTTTGCGTGACTTCGGCATCGCCATGAAAATCTCCGAGCCGTGCTTGCGCTTGCCGAACAGGCTGGCGTCGCTGGTGCCGTCCGAGCAGCCGTTACCGAACGTGAAGCCGCAGCTGCCCTTGTCGTTGAAGCTGTCTTCGGCCATTTCCTTGTGGCTGCTGGGGATCACGAAACGGTCTTCGTAGTTGGCGATCGCCATGATGTGGTACATGTCTTCCACGGTGGCCGCGTCCAGCCCTACCTGCTTCAGCACCTCCAGGTCGGGCACCGGCGCCACATGCTTGCTGCGCATGTAGGCGCGCATGGCCAGCATGCGGTCCAGCGCGCGGATCACCGGCGGCTGGTCGCCGGCCGTCAGCAGATTGGCCAGGTATTGCACCGGAATGCGCAGGCTGGCGGTGTCCGGCAGGATGCCATTCTTGCCCAATTTGCCCGATTCGGCGGCGGCCTGGATCGGCGACAGCGGCGGGATATACCACACCATCGGCAAGGTACGGTATTCCGGGTGCAGCGGGAAGGCCACCTTCCACTCGACGGCCATCTTGTAGACCGGCGAACGCTTCGCCGATTCCAGCCATGAATCGGGAATGCCCTGGCGGCGCGCTTCTTCGATCACGGCCGGGTCGTGCGGGTCGAGGAACAGGCCCAGTTGCGACGGATACAGGTCGCGCGGGTCGGCCACCGAGGCGGCGGCCTCGATCTTGTCGGCGTCATACAGCAGCACGCCGAGATAGCGGATGCGGCCAACGCAAGTTTCCGAGCACACGGTGGGCTGGCCAGCTTCGATGCGCGGGAAGCAGAACGTGCATTTTTCAGCCTTGCCGGACGACCAATTGTAGTAAATCTTCTTGTACGGGCAACCGGAGATGCACATGCGCCAGCCGCGGCACTTGTCCTGGTCGATCAGCACGATGCCGTCATCCTCGCGCTTGTAGACCGAGCCCGATGGGCACGACGCGACGCATGTCGGGTTCAAACAATGCTCGCAAAGGCGCGGCAGATACATCATGAAGGTGTTCTCGAACGTGCCGTACATCTCCTTTTGCATGTTGTCGAACAGCGCGTCCTGGCTGCGCTGGGCAAATTCGCCGCCCAGGTCATCCTCCCAATTCGGGCCCCACTCGATCTTGTCCATCTTCTTGCCGGTCAATACCGAGATGGGACGCGCCGTCGGCGGCGTTTCGCTCAAAGGCGCATTCTGCAGCCGCTCGTAGTCGAACGTGAACGGCTCGTAGTACTCGTCGATCTGCGGCAGGTTCGGGTTGGCGAAGATATTGGCCAGGATTTTCAGGCGGCTACCCTGGCGCGGTTCGATCTTGCCGGCTTGCGTGCGGCGCCAGCCGCCGTTCCATTTGTCCTGGTTTTCCCACTGCTTCGGATAGCCGATGCCGGGCTTGGTTTCCACGTTGTTGAACCACGCGTATTCCACGCCATCGCGGCTGGTCCACACGTTCTTGCAGGTGACGGAACAGGTGTGGCAGCCGATGCACTTGTCCAGGTTCAGCACCATGCCGATTTGCGCTCTGATTTTCATGCCATGCTCCCTTGTTCTTCTTCCAACGGGCCTTCGAGCCAGTCGATCTTGTTCATCTTGCGGACCAACACGAATTCATCGCGGTTCGAGCCCACCGTGCCGTAGTAGTTGAAACCCCACGACAACTGCGCATAGCCGCCGATCATGTGGGTCGGCTTGGTCACGGCGCGCGTCACCGAGTTGTGGATGCCGCCCCGCTTGCCCGATTGTTCCGAACCCGGCACATTGATGATCTTTTCCTGTGCGTGGTACATCATCGTCATGCCTTCCGGTACGCGCTGGCTGACGACGGCGCGGGCCGTCAGGGTGCCGTTGACGTTGAACACTTCGATCCAGTCGTTGTCGACAATGCCGGCGTTCTTCGCGTCGATCTCGGACAGCCACACGTGCGGGCCGCCGCGCGACAGGGTCAGCATGCGCAGATTGTCCGAATAGGTCGAATGGATGCCCCACTTCTGGTGCGGCGTAATGAAGTTCAGCGCCAGTTCCTTGTTGCCGTTCGGGCTCGCGCCCAGCATCTGCGTGGTGGTCCTGGTATTGATGGCCGGCTTGTAGACGCACAGGCCCTCGCCAAAATCACGCATCCAGCGGTGATCCTGGTAAAACTGCTGGCGGCCCGTCAGGGTGCGCCAGGGGATCAGTTCATGCACATTGGTATAGCAGGCGTTGTAGCTGACTTCTTCCGACTCCAGGCCCGACCACGTTGGCGACGAGATAATCTTGCGCGGCTGCGCCTGCACATCGCGGAAGCGGATGGTGTCGTGCTCGCGCGGCAGCGCCAAATGGGAATGGTCGCGGCCCGTGATTTTCGACAGCGCGGCCCAGGCTTTCACGGCCACGTGGCCATTGGTTTCCGGCGCCAGCGACAGGATCATTTCGGCCGCGTCGATCGCCGTGTCCAGCCGTGGCTGGCCGTGTGCCACACCCTCAGCCAGCACGGTGCGGTTGATGCCGCGCAGGACCCCGACTTCATGGCCGGTCTTCCAGCTGATACCCTTGCCGCCATTGCCGATGTTTTCCAGCAGCGGGCCGATCGAGGTGAACTTCTGGTAAATCTTGGTGTAATCGCGTTCGATGACGGTAAAGTTGGGCATGGTCTTGCCGGGGATCGGCTCGCACTCGCCGGCGCGCCAGTCTTTCGGATCGAAGGGCTGGCCCAACTCACCGGGGGTATCGTGCATCAAGGGCGTCAACACGATATCCTGCTGCGTGCCGAGATATTCCCCGCCGATTTCCTCGAATTTCTTGGCGATGCCCTTGTAGATATCCCAGTCCGACTTCGATTGCCACAGCGGCTGCACGGCTTCCGACAGCGGGTGGATGAACGGATGCATGTCGGACGTGTTCAGGTCATCCTTTTCATACCAGGTGGCCGTCGGCAGCACGATGTCGCCGTACAGGCAAGTGGTCGACATGCGGAAGTCCAGCACCACCAAGAGATCGAGCTTGCCTTCGGCGGCCGGGCGCACCTTCACGTCGCGCGGCTTGATGCAGTTGTTCTCGTCGCTCATCAGCGCGTTCTGCGTGCCCAGCAAATACTTGAGGAAGTATTCGTGGCCCTTGCCCGAGCTGCCGAGGATATTCGAGCGCCAGACAAACATATTGCGCGGGAAGTTGGCGGGATTGTCCGGGTCGTCGCACGAGAACTCAAGCTGCTTGTTCTTGATTCTCTCCACCGCGTAATCGACCGGATTGACGCCGGCGGCTTGCGCGGCGCGCGTCACGTCCAGCGGATTGGTCTGCAGCTGCGGTGCGGATGGCAGCCAGCCCATGCGTTCGGCCTTGGCGTTGTAGTCCAAGAGCGTCATCGGCGCCACGTCGGGGCCGGCCGTGGGCGAAGCGATTTCCTCGGTATGCAGCTTTTCATGGCGCCACTGGCTGGTATGGGCATAGAAGAACGAGGTGCCGTTCATCTGGCGCATCGGGCGGTTCCAGTCCTGGGCGAACGCCAGCGGGGTCCAGCCGGTTTGCGGACGCAGTTTTTCCTGGCCCACGTAATGGGCCCAGCCGCCACCGGACTGGCCCACGCAGCCGCACATCATCAGCATGTTGATGATGCCGCGATAGGTCATGTCCATGTGGTACCAGTGGTTCAGTGCCGCGCCGACGATGACCATGCTCTTGCCGCGCGTCTGGTCGGCGTTTTCGGCAAACTGGCGCGCCACCGTGATGACGTCGGCCGCTTTCACGCCCGTATGCTTGACCTGCCAGGCCGGCGTATAGGGCACATCGTCGTCATAACTGGTGGCGACATTGCCGCCACCTAAGCCACGGTCGACGCCATAATTGGCCAGGGTCAGGTCGAACACGGTGGCCACCAGTACGCTGCTGCCGTCGGCCAGGGTCAGGCGCATGGCCGGCACATGGCGCATCAGCATGTCGCTGCTGTCTTTGCCGCCAAAGTACGGGAAGCCGACCGCCACCACTTCGTCGCTCTTGCCCAGCAGGGACAGCCGCGGATCGACGGGGGCGTTATTGCCGCCCTCTTTCATCTCCAGGTTCCACTTGCCCGCTTCGCCCCAGCGGAAACCGATCGAGCCGGCCGGCGCCACGATGCGGCCCGACGCTTCGTCGATCACCAGCGTCTTCCAGTCCGGGTTATTGGTTTCATCGAGGTTGTTGGCCAGGTGCGAGGCGCGCAAAAAGTATTCGGGCGCCAGGATGCCGTTCTGCTCTTTCAGCAGCACCAGCATCGGGAAATCCGTGTACTGCTTGGCGTAACCCTTGAAGTAGGCCGATTGATGGTTTTTATGGTATTCGTTGAGGATCACGTGGCCCATGGCCATCGCCAGCGCGGCGTCGGTGCCCTGCTTCGGCGCCAGCCAGATATCGCCGAACTTGGCCATTTCGCCGAAATCGGAAGAAACGGCCACGGTTTTCGTGCCCTTGTAGCGCACTTCCGTATAAAAGTGGGCATCGGGCGTGCGCGTCATCGGCACGTTCGAGCCCCACACCATCAAAAAGGTCGAGTTGTACCAGTCGGCCGATTCCGGCACGTCGGTCTGTTCGCCCCACACTTGCGGGCTGGCCGGCGGCAAGTCGCAGTACCAGTCGTAAAAACTCAGCGCCACGCCGCCGATCAGTGACAGGTAGCGCGTGCCGGCCGCATAGCTGACCATCGACATGGCGGGAATCGGCGAAAAACCGACGATGCGGTCCGGGCCATACTTCTTGATCGTCAGCGCATTGGCGGCCGCGATCATCTCATTCGATTCGTCCCAGGTGGCGCGCACGAAGCCGCCCAGGCCACGGATCGATTTGTACTGCTGCGAGCGTACCGGGTCCTGGCTGATGTAGTCCCAGGCGGTGACCGGGTCCATGGTCTTGCGCGCTTCGCGCCACATTTCCATCAGCCGGCCACGGACCATCGGATACTTCACGCGCTGGGCCGAATACACATACCAGGAATAGCTGGCGCCGCGCGGGCAGCCGCGCGGTTCGTGGTTGGGCAGGTCCGGACGGGTGCGCGGATAGTCGGTCTGCTGGGTTTCCCAGGTGATCAGGCCATTCTTGACATACACCTTCCAGCTGCAGGAACCGGTGCAATTGACGCCGTGCGTCGAACGCACGATCTTGTCATGCTGCCAGCGCTGGCGGTACGCGTTTTCCCAGGTGCGGTCTTCATCGACCACGGTGCCATGGCCGTTCGAAAACGGCTCGGCGCTCTTGTTGAAAAATTTAAGACGGTCCAGAAAGTGACTCATGCTACCTCCACACATGCGCCGCAGGGCGGCGCCGGGTCTAAGAAACGCTGCAAGCTGAATGGCTCAAGCGTCGATGTAATGAGTCTAGCGAGCGGGTGGCGGGAGCGGTATTGGCAGGAAGTCGGTTTTCGGCACCAGGAATGCATAGGCAGCTAGTCACCCCTCTAGGCACTAATGCCTATGGGCCGAAAACGCCCGCTGCGGTATATCTGTCAGCCTTGACCGTACACACAGGAGTTAGCACCATGAGCATTACCGATTACGCCAGCCTGGTCGCCAGCGCGCGCCAGCAGGAACAGCCACAGCGCCTGCTGTTTACCTTTACCCGCGCCGAAGCCGAACCTGGCGGCCAGCGCAAGTCGCTCACGCCGGTGCTGTGCGCCGACAAGCTGCCAGAGGAACTGAAGAGTTTTGACGCTTTATTGGAGGAGTCAAAGCAGATGCCGGCGCACTGGGACGTGGTCTTCGTGGCCGGGCTGGCCGGCAGCGGTGGCCAGCCGCCCGCGTCGCAAGAATGCGAGGCGCCGCTACGGGCGATGGTCAAGTCGATCGAGGAAGGACGAATCGATCGTTTGCTGGCGTTTGACCGCAGCGGAGAGTTGTTACGCTTTAGCTGAATCCGGCCACGGGCGCTCGTGCAGATGGCGCGCCCGTTCAATCGGACACACCAGCGGCAAAAACTGCTGCTGGCGCGCCGAATACGCCATCAGGGCGCCGCTGTCGATATCGAAATACCAGCCGTGCAGTTTCAACAGCCCCTGCTCCACCCGGCGTTTCAGCCACGGGTAGGTCAGCAGGTTGTCGAGCGACTGCAGGATGCTGGCCAGCTCGCAGGCATGGCGCTGTTCATGCGCCGAGCGGTGGCCCAGGTCGCGCCGCACGCGCTGCGCCACCGGTTCGGCGATGCGCATCCACTGGCCCACGAAGTCGGTTTCCTGCCCTTCCGCCCTTGGCTGGGGTTCCAGCAGCGCGCGGATGCCGCCGCAGCGCGCGTGACCCAATACGATCACCCGCGCCACCTCCAGCTTGCAGACGGCGAACTCGATGCCCGAACTGACGCCCGGCGGCGCGTCGGGCGTACAGGGCGGCACCAGGTTGGCGATATTGCGGATCACGAACATGTCGCCCGGGTCGCTGCCGGTCAGCAGCATCGGATCGACCCGCGAGTCGCAGCAGCCGATCAGCAGGGTCGACGGCCGCTGGCCATCGCGCAGGCTGTCGTACAGGGTCTGCGGCTCGCTGAAGTACTGCTGCTGGAACAGGCTGAAGCCGTTGACGAATTTTTCCAGTTCTTCCATGATGGTCTCGACTCAGCAGGGCATCGGCGCATTCTTGCGCGCATAGCACCACCACGTGATCGCGATGCAGCTGACATAAAAGCCGATAAACCCCCACAGCGCCGCATCCGGGCTGCCCGTCAGGGCGATCGAGGTGCCATAGCTTTTCGGGATAAAGAAGGCGCCATACGCGGCCACGGCGGAGGTAAAGCCCAGCACGGCCGCGCCTTCCTTGTTGGCGTCGACAATCGCCTGTTCCTGCACCGCCTTCGGCTTGCCGGCTGCTGCGCGCTGGTGCTCGGTCAAGAAGATCACGGGAATCATGCGGAAGGTCGACGCATTGCCGATGCCTGTGCCGGCAAACAGCACCATGAACATCCAGAAGAAGCCGGCGAAGCTCCCACCGGTACCGCCCTGCGGCATAAAGTACAGCACGCCCAGCACGGCGGCGATCATCAGGAAGAATGACCACAGGGTGACGCGCGCGCCGCCCAGCTTATCTGAAATTACCCCACCGGCCACGCGCGACAGGGCGCCGACCAGCGGGCCAAGAAACGCATAGTCGAGCGGGTTCACGTCCGGGAACTGGATCTTGATCAACAGCGGAAACGCGGCCGAGTAACCGATAAACGAACCGAAGGTGCCCGTGTACAGCCAGCACATCAGCCAGTTGTGCTTGCGCTTGAAAATCACCGCCTGCTCGGAAAACGAGGCCTTGGCCGAGGCCAGGTCATTCATGCCGAACCAGGCCAGCAAGGTCGAGAGCGCAATGAACGGCACCCAGATGAAACCCGCGTTCTGCAGCCACATTTCTTTCGTGGCGCCAGCCTTGGCCCACGTCATCGACTCGCCGCCCCAGGCGCCGAAGACCGCCATGGTGATCACCAGCGGCACCACGAACTGCACCACCGACACGCCCAGGTTGCCCAGGCCCGCGTTCATGCCGAGCGCGAAACCCTTGCTCGCTTTCGGATAAAAGAAGCTGATATTGGCCATCGACGAGGCGAAATTGCCGCCGCCGAAACCGCACAGCAGCGCCAGCACCAGCATGGTCGGATAGCCCGTATGCACGTCCTGCACCGCAAAGCCGATGCCGATCGCCGGGATCAAAAGCGAGCCAGTGGAAATGGCCGTCCAGCGGCGGCCGCCGAAGATCGGCACCATGAACGAGTAAAAGATGCGCAAGGTGGCGCCGGACAGGCCAGGCAAGGCCGTCAGCCAGAACAGCTGGTTGTTACTGTAAGTGAAGCCGATATTGGGCAGGTTCACCACCACCACGCTCCACACCATCCACACGGCAAACGCCAGCAGCAGCGCGGGAATCGAGATCCACAGATTGCGCCCGGCGGTGGCCTTGCCGGTCTGTTGCCAGAAAGCCGGGGTTTCAGGCTCCCAGGTATTGATCATGTATTTGCTCATGCTGTGACTCCTGCGGGTTGATGTATGGTTGCCGCGCGCAGCGGCTTGAAGGAAAAATGCATCCAGACGAGCGACACGCAGACGGTGCCGTACAGGAGCATGAAGGCGCTCGAGCGCACGCCGGTCAGATCGACCAGGGCGCCGAACAACACTGGCAGCACGAAACCACCGAGGCCGCCTGCCAGGCCCACCACGCCCGAGACGGCGCCGATATTGTCGGAAAAATCGTCGCCGATGAACTTGAAGACAGACGCCTTGCCGATCGCCATGGCGATGCCGACCACGAACAGCAGCACGGTAAACAGCACCGGCGACAGGCCGACATGGAAGGCCAGCGGGCCGGTGACGGTCTCGATCACCATCTGGGTTTGCGGATACGACAGCAGGAAGAAGCACACCCAGCACACCCACATCACGGCCCACGTCACTTTCGCAGCGCCGTATTTGTCCGAGACCCAGCCGCCCAGGGCGCGCAGCACGCCACCGGGCAGCGAAAAGCAGGCCGCCAGCAGCGCCGCGTGTTTCAGGTCAAAACCGTATTCGGCGACGTAGTATTTGGTCATCCACAGCGCCAGCGCCACATAGCCGCCGAACACCACCGAGTAGTACTGGCAGTAGCGCCACACGCGCGGGTCTTTCAGCACTTTCATCTGCGATGCAAAACTTTCGCCGGACGGCGCCAGGTGCGATTTGTCGGTGAATGAAAACAGCCAGAAGATGATGGCCGTGGCCAGCATCGCCACCGCATATACCTTGGGCAGCATCTGCCAGCCGAAGGCGGCGACGATGCCGGGCGCGACGAACTTGGTCAGCGCCGAACCGGAGTTTCCCGCGCCGAAAATGCCCATCGCCAGCCCGCGCCGCTCCTTTTCATACCAGCGCGCCACGTACGGCGTGCCGACCGAGAACGAGCCGCCGGCCAGGCCGACGAACATGCCCAGCACCAGGAAATGCCAGTAGGCCGTCGCATAGGAAATGAGCCAGATCGGCACCACGCTGGCCAGCATCAGCAGGAAAAACACGCGCCGCCCGCCGTATTTGTCGGTCCATATCCCCAGCGGCACGCGCACCAGGGAGCCGGTCAGCACCGGCATGGCGGCCAGCAGGCCGAATTCGGTCTCGCTCAAGCCCAGGCTGGCCTTGATCGGGATGCCCAGCACGGCAAACATCATCCAGACCGCAAAGCAGATGGTGAAGGCGAAGGTACTGCCGGCCAGCACGGACAGCTGCTTGCGCCGCATGCCAGGTTGATTACTACTGTTATTGTTGGTGCCATCTAAGGTAGCCACGATGCTTCTCCATGAATGCACTGGCCGTCTGGCCAGCCGTCCCGACCAGCTTACGTGGCAGCCGCCCGCGGCACTATCGGCCACAGGGTGGTTTTGGGAAGGCAATCTGAATAGAGGGGTCGGCAGAAGTGACTAGGCACCCTGGCACGGCAGGCGGGCAAGGAGAAGGAAGACAGGACGGGCACGCAGGGCGTCACGTCCCGGAAAAACAATCAGGAGAACCGCATCTGCTGCTCAAAGCGCAGGTGGATGAATTCGGCCGGATGGATCAGCGCCACGGCCAGGCTGGCGCGCAGGGTGCTCTGGACGATGTCGTCGGCCGTCATGCTGCTGCCCAGTCCAACCTCAACCCGGAAGGCGTCGCCTGCGCTGGCGCCCGGCAAGGCGCCGCTCTGCCACTGCGCGGTGAGAAAGCCGGCGATCATGGCGCGCAGCGAGTGCCAGGTATTGGCGTCGTTGGGCAGGGATGCATGGGCCGCCATGGCGGCCTGGATCGATTGACTGAGCATGATGGCGGTGCGCCGCACCGGAATATAGCGCCAGTCGTTGCTGTTGCCGTCCAGCGTGCGCGCACCCCAGATCAACAGGCCGGCCCCTGGAAAGCTGCGGATGGCGTTGACGGCCTTGCCGTCCGGCGGCAGGTTCAGTCCTTCGTGGTCTTGCTGCGAGATCTCTTCGACCGGTGCCACGGCGCCGACGATGCCGGTATTGGCGGGCGCCTGCCACACGCCCTGCTGCGCATCGGTGCGCGCGTACACGCCGGCCATCGCGGCGCCCGGCGGCAGCTGGTTGGCCAGCGCCAGCAGCAGCGCCGCCAGCCGGTAGTACAGCCGGCTGGTCTTCAACAAGGTGCGATGCGTGTCGGCGACCAGCGCGGCACGGTTGTCCTGGCCTGACGGCAGGCGATGGGCGATGCCATGGAACAGCGGCGCGAGCGCATCCCTGGAAGCGGGTGAAGGCGGCGGCGACTGCATGGCCAACTCGTGCAGCAGCGCCTCGGACAGCAGCGCCAGCGCCGCGTCGTCCAGATTGTCCCAGGTGATGGTTGGCGGATCGACCAGATTGAAATGCAGCCACGGATAATAGGCGGCGCCGAAGCTTAAAAAACTGCCGTGCAGCGAGGCGCGCAAGCCTTGGCGGCTGCCCGAGATGATATCGTCTTCCACATGCCTGGTGCGCGGCTGGCCGCCACCGTAGACGTCGATCAGCACCATCCGGTCTCCCATCTCGCCGCAATGATCGAGCAGCGATTGCCACACCACATGGCACTCGTCGCTGCTGCCCAGCAGCGTCGCATCGGGCGCCACGATCAGGCCGACGCCAGCGACGTTTTTCAGGGCCTCGATTTGGTCCAGGAAGTCTTCTTTCCACTTGCCGCGCGCAATCGCCTCCGCATGCGTGCCGGTCGACTGCACATAGGCCGGGCCACCGCCATTGTCGAAGTAGGACTGCAGGCCGTGGTAGAGGAAAAAACGCGTATGGTCGCGGTGCGCCGGCAGCAGCTCCAAGGTGCCCTGCTCGACGTGAAGCGAAAACTGCGGTGCGTGCGGGCCACCGAACTGCTGCTCGAACTGCCTGACCGACTCGACCAGAACCGGACCGGCGGCCGTATCCTTGCCCGGCTTTTCCGTATAACCGAGGAACAGCGTCATGCCGGTAGCGGCTGCAAGCAGCGAATCGGGCACGGTATTGTCTGCGACGATGTACACACCCGGCGTCTTCAATGGCATCGCTGCTCCCTGCGGCATTCAAATGAACGGCCATTCTATGCCGGGTGCCGCTTTTTTTCACCATATATTGAGCGGCCCAAAATCTTCCAGTTCCCATGACATATAGCCGGCCAGGGCAATTCACGCTATGCTGGCCGCTCTTTCACCGCCTTGAAAACCTGCACATGGATTACCTGAGCCTCAAGCATTTCCACATGGGTTGCGCCGCCGCCAGCGGCGCCCTGTTCCTCTTGCGCGGCGCCTGGATGCTGCGCGCCTCGCCCGCGCTGCAGCAGCGCTGGGTGAAAATCGCGCCGCACCTGATCGATACGGCGCTGCTGGTCAGCGCCATCACCCTGGCCGTGTGGAGCGGCCAGTCGCCGGGCAACCATCCGTGGCTGATGGCGAAGCTGTGCGCGCTGGTGGCGTATATCGTGCTGGGCACCATCGCCCTCAAGCGCGGCAAGACGCTGGCCGTGCGCGTCACGGCGTTCGTGGCGGCCCTGCTGGTGTTCGCGTATATCGTGGCGGTGGCCGTGACGCGCCAGCCGTGGCCGTTCTAATGCGCGGCGTGGTGTATCGGGCAATGCTACTATTTCGGGCATCACCAACCGGCCATCCTGGCCCTGCGTCAACCTCTGAAAGGCAACCATGCTCTTGTCCGAACTGCTGACCCGAATGACCTGCGGCGACCTGGAAGGCGAAGAACTCGAGGAAGCTGTCAGCGCCATCAACGACGCGCCATCGCATCCCCTGGAAGACTGGGTCGACAGCGATGCGCAGGCCTATGCGCTGGAGTTCATCAACCAGCTCGGTGGCTATATCGCCTCGAGCGACAAGATCGACGAGCTGCATGAGCAGATCCAGGACATGTTCGACGATTTTCCCGACTTTCCCTATGAGCTGGTCAAAGACCGCGAGCGTGGCGTGCTGCCCTATTACGAGTGGCTCGATGGCGAACTGGCGCAGCGCGCGGTGGAAGAAGGCGGCTACGACCTGATCTGGATCGAGGGTTCCGGTACCGACAATATGGATGCGCTGATCGTGTACCGGCGCGATACCGCCGACATCATCCAGGCGGCCGCCCTGATGGGCGTGACGATCGAACGGCCGCTGACGTATTTTCGCGGCGTACAGGCGCAGATCGACGCGCACAAGCCTGGATGAAACAGCCAGTTTGAAGGAAACCGTGGCATGAGCACGAACAAATCACCGCAGGAAAAGAAGGCGCTGAGCCTGGCAAAGGACCGCCGCAACATGTACGGCGAAAGTCCCCATTCGAGCCGCAAGAATATCAGGCGCGGCAAGCAGAACCAGCACCAGGAAGAGCGGCGCACGGCCAACCAGGCGCTGGCGCTGATCAATACTGGCAGCTCGGAAGAGCAGATGTTCGCGCATGAAGTGGCGGCCGAAACCCGCGCCAGGCTGCACCGCCTCGATGGTTTCAAAAAGGAGGCGGACCGGCCGCTGGGCGACTTTATCGAGCGCCAGCAGGAGCGGCGGGCACGCGCGGGCATGCTGGACGGGCAGCGCGGGCAGGAGCCTTGACGTTCTTCACCGCCCGCTGATCCTGGCGACCGGCATCATCACTCGCCCTGCCGCGCATTCTGCCGATAAGCGGCCGGGCTGCTGCCGCTCCACTGCCTGAAGGCGCGGCAGAAACCGGTGGCGTCGGCGTAGCCAAGATCAAATGCCAGCGCCGCCACGCTGGTGTTCGAATTGGCCAGGCGATGCACGGCGATATCGCGCCGCAGCGCGTCCTTGACGGCCTGGAAATGCGTGCCTTCGTCGGCAAAGCGACGGTTCAGCGTGCGCACGGTGGTGTGCAAGGCCTGCGCCAGGTCCTGTATCGTCACCGCTTGCGCCAGGTGCCGCTCAAGATACTCGCGCGCCCTGGCCGCCATCGACGCGCCATGCACGGCACTGAACGTCCAGTCTTCGGGCGCGCGCTTCAAAAAGGCCCACAGCTCGTGCTTCTCGCGCTTGAACTGCTGCGCGCAATCGTCGTAGGCGAAGTGGATGCTGGTGATGCCGGCATTGAAATGCGCCTCGCCCGGCGTCAGCAAGCCATGCCGGTCCAGCTGCGTCGGCCGGTCGAAACTGAACTCGACCCGCTGCGCACTGAGCTCGCGCCCCAGCAGCCATGAAGCGATGCCGTGGATCAGCTTCATCATCAGCACATGCCCGAGCGGCGCAACCGGCGTGCCCGGCGCCCGTTCCACCAGGGCCAGCCGCAGCAGCGCATTTTTGCTGGAAATCTGCAGCCGGTAATCGTCTAGCAGCAAATTCCAGAAACGCACAAAACGGTTCAGGGCGATCAGCACGGTGGGCGCGTCCAGCAGGCTGAGCATCAGGTATTTCAGGGTGCCGGTGCGGATCGGCCGCGACCACAGCCCCAGCATCTCGTCGTCGAGTGTCGCCGCCACGGCCCGGTACAGCGCCACGTATTGCTGGCGCGTCAGGCGGGCCTCGGGCTGGTGCAGGAACGCGGCGGGGATGGCGGCGGCGGCGAGTACCCGCGCCACCGCCGCGTCTCCACGACGGGCGCGCACGCAGTGCAGCATGCCGTGCAAAAAGTGCGCGGGGATGGTCTGGGAACTTGGTAGAGGCAGCGTCATTAGTTGGCCATTATGGCGCAGTTTGCATATTCATTGGCGCGATGTGGCAACCGCGCCTGCTTTATCTGCCTATACTGGGGCCTGATTTCCACGCCGGCGGCGATGCGGGATGGCTGCCGCATGGCGCATTTTGCCTATCGCCATCCATCACGATCCAGATGGCGGCATCGTTCAAACAGGAGCAAGAATGAATACAAGACGCATCGTGGTGACCGGCATGGGCATGGTCACGCCCTTGGGTAACGGCGTTGAAGCCGCCTGGCGCCGCCTGCTCGATGGGCAGTCGGGACTGGCGGCATTACCCGATGACCTCACTGACGGCATCGCCGCCAAGGTTGCCGGCAGCGTGCCGGGCCTGAGCGCCGAATGCCCGTGGGGCTTCGACCCGGCGCTGGCCGTCGAAGCGAAAGACCTCAAGAAAATGGACCGGTTTACCGTGTTCGCGCTGGCTGCGGCGCAGGAAGCCTTGCTGCAGGCCGGCTGGCAGCCCGAGACCGACAGCGCGCGTGAACGCACCGCCACCATCGTCGGCTCCGGCGTGGGCGGCTTCGGCGCCATCGTCGACGCCGTGCGCACCACCGACGGCCGTGGCCCGAAACGGCTGTCGCCATTCACCGTGCCCAACTTCCTGGCCAATATGGCGGCCGGCCACATCTCGATACGCCACGGCTTTCGCGGCCCGCTGGGCGCGCCCGTCACCGCCTGCGCCGCCAGCGCCCAGGCCATCGGCGACGCGGCCCGGCTGATACGCGCCGGCGAAGCCGATATCGCCGTGTGCGGTGGTGCCGAGGCCTGCATCGACCGGGTCAGCTTCGGCGCCTTTGCCGCCGCCAGGACCATGTCGACCGGCTTCAACGACCACCCCACCCAGGCATCGCGCCCCTTCGACATGGCCCGCGACGGCTTCGTGATGGGCGAAGGCGCCGGCATGCTGGTGATCGAAGAACTGGAACACGCCTTGCGCCGCGGCGCCACGCCGATTGCCGAACTGCTGGGCTATGGCACCAGCGCCGACGCTTATCACATGACGTCGCCGCCCGAGGACGGCGACGGCGGACGGCGCGCGATGGAACTGGCGATCCGGCAGGCCAACATCGCGCCGGAACAGATCGGCCATCTGAACGCCCATGCGACCTCGACGCCGGTCGGCGACACCAGCGAGCTGGCCGCCATCAAGGCGATCTTCGGCAGCGGTCGCGGCCCCGCCGTCTCGGCCACCAAATCGTCGACCGGCCATCTGCTGGGCGCGGCCGGTGGCGTAGAGGCGATTTTCACGGTGCTGGCCCTGCGCGACCAGCTGGCGCCGGCCACCCTCAACCTGGCGCAGCCCGACCCGGCGGCGCAAGGCATCGACATCGTCACCGGCGCGGCGCGCAAACTGGCCACCGATTACGCCATCTCGAATGGCTTCGGCTTTGGCGGCGTCAATGCCAGCCTGGTCTTCGGCCGGCTTTGATCCTGGCGGACGGCGCACTTGCTTATATAACATGAGCTCGTTTACACTTGCGGCCTCAGCCATGCCACACCCGCGCGCATGGCTGCATCGACTGCAAGGACCCGGTGCCATCTATCTCCAATCACTACACGACCAGCAATCTGCTTTCAGCGCTGGTGCTCGCCAGCGCCGCCGCGACCGCCACCTGTGAAGCCAGCGTGCCAGGGTCCACCGCCCTGCCCGCACTGGTTGCCGCCAGCGCGCCGCCACGGCTCGACGGGGCCTTGGACGACGACGTGTGGCGCGACGCGCCCGTGTACGACACTTTTTACGAATACCTGCCCGAAAACGGCCGGCCCGCGCCGCCGCAGCTGCGCACCACGGTGCAGCTGCTGGTGGTCGATGGCGCGCTGGTGTTCGGCATCCGCGCCTGGGACGACGCGCCGCACCGGCGCCAAGGCGCGCTGGCGCGGCGCGACAAGGTGGGCCTGGACCAGGACTTTATCGGCATCTGGCTCGACCCCACGGGCCACGGCCGCGCGGCGCAGTTCGTGCGCATCAATACGGCCGGCGTGATCAGCGACGGCATGTACCGCGCCGACGAGGACCTGTCCGACCTGGGGCCGGACTTTCCGATCGATGCCGCCGTCAAGCTGCTCGACGACGGCTACAGCATGGAAGTGCGCTGGCCCCTGTCCAACCTGCGCTTTCCCTACGAAGGCGGCAAGACCTGGCGCGCCATGATCGAGCGCAGCGTGCCGCATGCGGGCGGCCTGCTGCTGACCAGCTCCCCGCTCACCAGCGACGCCCTGAGCCATATCGCCGCGCTGCAGCAGATCGAGGGCATGGGCGCCACGGTGGCCGGCGTGCGCGACCAGGCGTTCCTGGACATCAAGCCCGAACTGACGATGCGTTCTACCCGCGACGACGACGCGAACGGCCGGCGCCGCGCCAACCGCGCCAGCCTGGGGCTGGAGGTGAACGCGCGCCCGCGCGCCGACTGGGTCTTCAATGGCACGCTCAATCCCGATTACTCGCAAGTGGAAATCGACGAGCCGACATCGTCGGGCGCCAGCCGGATTGCCCTCAGCCTGCCGGAGAAACGGGGATTTTTCCTCGAAAGCGCCGACGTGCTGGGCCTGCCGCTGGCGGCCTTTTATTCGCGCACGGTGGCCGACCCGGAATGGGGCTTGCGCGCCACCTGGCGCGCTGCGGAACTGGACGCCACCGCCATGAGCTTGCGCGACCAGCCCGGCGGCGTGGTGCTGCGCGGCGGCCCGTACGAGACAGCCCAATACGACCAGACCACGCGCACCCTGGCCAGCCTGGTGCGCGGCCGCTGGCATGGCGATGGCGTGCTGCTGGGCGCTTTCGCCTCGCAACGCGGGTACAGTCACGATAACGGCCGCGCCGGCGCCAATACGGTGTTCGGCCTGGACGGCCAGTGGCGCGGCGACGGCCAGCAGGCGGCCTGGCTGCTGATGCAGTCGAACAGCAATGCCGCGCTGGCGGAAGATGGCGCGCCGGCACAGCGTACCGCCACCCGCCGCGGTGCGTATGGCTGGGGCAAATTCACGCATATCAGCGACGTGTGGTGGAACGACGCGGCCTTCGAGGCCAGCAGCGGCGGCTATGTCAACGACAACGGCTTCGTGCCGCAGACCGGCGTGCTCAAGGCAGACATCAACCTCAATCGCCGCATGGGGGCGCAACGCCCGGCCTGGAACGGCCTGACCGTCGACTTGTACGAGACCGAAGCACACCTCGGCCTGCACGAGATCCGCACCGTCGGCGACAGCGTCAGCGGCCAGCCTGGTGGCCAGGTGGTGGAACGCAAGCTTCAGCCCGGCGTCTGGTTCCGTGGTCCGCGCCAGCTCAATTTCTGGGCCAACCTGGGCTTCGACCAGCAGCGCGCCAGCCGCCTGGGCCAGCTGCACCAGACGCCCGCCGTGCACTTCGGCTTCGAGTCATCACCCCTGCCCTGGCTGCCCAAGCTGAATGCGGAAGTGACACTGGGCCGCCAGCTCGACGTCGACGCCGACCGGGTCGGCCGTGGCGGCAACGTCACGCTGGACCTGGGCTGGCGCCGCGCCTTGCCCAACGGCTGGGCGGTGGAACTGGACCAGCGCTGGCACCGCGCCTGGGTGCAAGGTACCTTGGGCCAGCCCGCCTTTACCGACACCGGCTGGCGCGTGCTGGCCATGCTGCACTTCACCCCTGACGATTCGCTGCGCCTGCTGGCGCAAAACACGGCCGGCGAGCGCCGCGACGACGGCGTCAGCACGCTGGAACCGTGGGCCGAAAAGCAATCGCACCGCTCGCTGCTGTACCGCCACCTGTGGCGCCACGGGCGTTCGATGTCGGTCGGCTACTCGCGCGACAAAACACGCGCGCCAAACGTCACCAGCCAGGCTTTGACCATCAAATTCCAGTGGGAAGTGTGATGGCTTGCAGCCCGGGCCGGCCTGCTTTGCGGTGTCAGGCGGCCGCCCGGCTATCTGGCGCAGGCGGCAGCGTGCGCGCCAGCCCTTCCAGGTCCGGCTGCGCCAGGTAGTCGGCCAGCATGTCGACAAATACGCGGATTTTCTGCGAGCCGCGCCGGTTGCTCTGGTACAGCGCGTGCAGCCCCACATCCATCGGCCCCGGATTGATCTGGTAGCCGGCCAGCACCCGCACCAGCCGCCCTTCGCGCAAATCGCCGCGCACCAGCCAGTCGGCCAGCATGCCGATGCCCATGCCATTGACGGCCGCCTGGCGCAGCACCTCGCCGTTATTGGCCTGGATCACGGCGCGCACGGCGATTTCCTCGACCGGCATGTCGGCCGCCGCCACGCCATTGACGCCGCCGATGCTGTCGCTGCGGCGCATGCGCCAGATGCGCCGGTTGTCGGCAAACACGAACTGCAGGCAGTCGTGGCCGGCCAGGTCGGCCGGATGCTGCGGCGTGCCGCGCGCCGCCAGGTAGGCCGGGCTGGCGCACAGCACCCGTTCGTGGCCGGTCAGGCAGCGGGCAATCAGGTTCGGATGCGGCTCCAGGCTGCCGATGCGGATGGCGACGTCGATCGACTCGTCGATCAGGTGGGCCGCCGTGTCGCTGAGCCGCAAGTCGAGCATCAGGCGCGGGTAGCGGGTGCGCAGCTGCGTCACGACCGGACCGAGGTACATCGCGGCAAACGTCACCGGCGCCGCGATGCGCAGCGTGCCGCTCAGTTCCGACGACTGCTCCAGCACCGAATCGTCGGCCGCGTCGAGCTGCTCGAGCACGCGCAGCGACTGCTCGTAATAGATCCGCCCGCGGTCGGTCAGCGTCACGCTGCGCGTCGAACGGTTCAGCAGCACCGCCCCCAGCCGCTCTTCCAGCGCGTCGACTAGGCGGGTCACGGAAGAGGTGGCCAGGCCCAGCTGGCGCGCGGCCGACGAAAAGCCGCCATTGGCCGCCACGGTGCAAAACGTCTTGATTTCAGCGAAACGATCCATCTTGTCTTTGCCTTTGAAGCAACGGTGTTATCGGCCGGCGACCGATTATCAGGCGCCGGATACCCAGCTACAGTGAACGCATCTTTTCACATGGAGCAAACAAATGGCAAGCATCTTCGAACCCATCCGCCTCGGCGACCTGGTCCTCCCCAACCGCATCGCCATGGCGCCGGTCACGCGCGCCCGCTCCGGCCGCGACGGCGTGCCGACCGCCGCCAACGCCGCCTATTACGCCCAGCGCGCGTCGGCCGGCCTGATCGTCAGCGAGGCCACCAACGTGTCGCCCGATTCGGCCGCGTTCGAACTCGCGCCAGGCCTGTACACGCCGGCCCAGGTGGCGGGCTGGCGCCAGGTCATGGAACACGTGCATCGCGCCGGCGGCCGGCTGTTTGCGCAATTGTGGCACAGCGGGCGCATCAGTTCCTGGGCGTTGCTGGACGGGCGCGCGCCGCTGGCGCCGTCAAGCGTCAACGACGACCTGCACCTGGTGCAGGCCTACGGCGCCTTGCGCAATGGCGCCTACACCCGGATAGCCGCCTCGCCGTCGCGGGAAATGACGCTCGACGAGATCTACCACTCGATCGACGAGTACCGCATCGCCGCGCGCAACGCGATGCGGGCCGGCATCGACGGCGTCGAAATCCATGCCGGCAATGGCTACCTGCCGCACCAGTTCCTGTCGCCGCACACCAACCGCCGCACCGACCTTTTCGGCGGCAGCCTGGTCAACCGCATCCGCTACCTGGACCTGGTGCTGCGCGCCGTGCTCGAGGAAATGCCGGCCCAGCGCGTCGGCGTGCGCATCTCGCCGTTTGCCGGCTACAACAACGCGCCCGATCCGCACGCCGCCGATACCTACGCCTACCTGGCGCGGATACTGAGCGCGGCGGGCGTGGCCTACATCCATGCCGCCGACACCAATGCCTGGGGCGGCACGCCGGACATGGAACGCATCCTCGGCATCCTGCGGCCCAACTTCGGCGCCACGATCATCGCCAACGGCGGCCTCGATCCGGTGTCCGGCAACGCGCTGGTCGCCTCCGGCAATGCCAACATGGTGTCGTTCGGGCGCAGCTTCATCGCCAACCCCGACTTGGTGGCGCGCATGGAACGCGGTGGCCCCTACAATGAACCGGACCCCGTGCGCTTTTATGGCGGCGGCGACGGCGGCTACCTCGACTACCCTGCGCTCGGTACCGGGGCGGCCACATGAAACGCTTGAGCTTCCGCCAGAAACTGTGGCTGCCGCTGCTGGCCAGCCTGCTGTGCCTGTGCGCCACCGCGCTGTTCTATACCTTGCAGGCGCGCGACCTGCGCTTCAGCGAGCGCAGGGCCAACCTGGCCGACGTCGACAAGTCCGCACTGTCGATCGTGCAGGGCTTTGCGGCGCAGGCGGCGGCCGGGAAAATGACGCAGGCCGCCGCCCAGGCCGAGGCCAAGGCCGTGCTGAACACCATGCGCTATGGCGACGACGGCTATATCGCCATCGTCGGCATGGATGCGCATGCGATTCAGAATCCGGGCCGCCCCGAAATGGACGGCAAGGACATGAGCGGCATCCAGGACGCGAACGGCATCTACGTCTTCCGCGAGATCGCGCACATGGCGGCAGGCCCCGACGGCGCCGGCTTCCTGTCGTACCTGTGGCTGCGCCCGGGCCAGATGGAGCCGTCGAACAAGCTGGCGCGCATCGTGGCGTACAAGCCATGGGGCTGGGCGCTGGTCAGCGGCGTCTACGTCGACGATATCAACGCCGCCTTCTACGCCGCGCTGAAACAGGCGCTGCTGGTGATGGCCCTGGCGTGCGCGGTGCTGGCGGCGATTGTCGTCGCCGTCAACCGCAGCCTGCACCGCGCCATCGGCGGCAGCCCGGAATACGCGGCCGAGGTGGCCATGAAGATCGCCGCGCGTGATTTGAGCGTGCGCGTGCTGACCGCGCCGGCGGACCGTTCCAGCCTGCTGTTCGCGATGCGGACCATGCAGGAAAACCTGGCCGGCATGATCGCCGCGATCCGCGCCAGTTCCGACACCATCGCCACCGCGGCGGCGCAGATCGCGGCCGGCAATATGGACCTCTCCAGCCGCACCGAGGCGCAGGCCAGCGCGCTGGAGGAAACGGCGGCGTCGATGGAACAGCTGACCCAGGCCGTGGCACTGAACGCCGACAACGCCGGCCAGGCCCACCTGCTGGCGGTGTCCGCCTCCGATACCGCCCGGCGCGGCGGCGGCGCCGTCGAGCAGGTGGTCGGCACCATGGACGCCATTCACGGCAGCGCCGGCCGCATCGTCGCGATCATCGGCGTGATCGAGGGCATCGCCTTCCAGACCAATATCCTGGCGCTGAACGCCGCGGTGGAGGCGGCGCGCGCCGGCGACCAGGGCCGCGGATTCGCGGTGGTGGCCAGCGAAGTGCGCAACCTGGCCCAGCGCAGCGCGACGGCGGCCAAGGAAATCAAGGCCCTGATCGACGCCAGCGTCACCAGCATGGCCACCGGGACCGACATGGCCGGACGCGCCGGCGCGACGATGCAGGAAGTCGTCGCCAGCGTGGCGCGCGTGAACGCCGTCATCGCCGCCATCGCCGACGCCTCGGCCGAACAGCGCACCGGCATCGGCCACGTCAGCACGGCGATCACGGAAATGGACGCCGTCACCCAGCAAAACGCGGCCCTGGTGGAAGAAGCCGCGGCCGCCGCCGGCAGCATGCATGACCAGGCCGCGACATTGTCGGCCCTGGTCAGCAGTTTCAAACTGGACGCGGCGTCCGCGCCGGCACCGGTGGCGCCGCCACGCCTGCACTATCAACACTGAAGGGTAGCGCATGAGCATCTACCGAAAAATTGCAACCAGCCGCCGGCGCACACTGCGGCGCGGCGCAGCGGCGCTGCTGGCCTTGGCCGTGCTGGGCGGCGCCCTGTACCGCTGGGCCACTCCGGCGCCGATCGCACCGCTGACCTCCCCGCCGCCAGCGCCATCGGCCGCAAGGCTGGCCGCCGGCGCGCGCATCGTGGCGCTGGGCGACTGCATGGTCTGCCATACGGCCAGGGATGGCGCCGCGTACGCCGGCGGCCTGGGCCTGAAGACGCCGTTCGGCACCATCTACAGCACCAATATCACGCCCGATCCCGACACCGGCATCGGCAACTGGTCGCTGCCGGCGTTTGCACGCGCGCTGCGCGAGGGCGCGTCGCGCGACGGCCACCTGCTGTACCCGGCCTTCCCCTACATCCATTACACGCGCATGAGCGACGATGACATCGCGCTGGCCTACGGCTACCTGATGACGCGCACCCCGGTAAAAGTGCAGCAGCCCGACAACGAGCTGCCGCTGCCCTTGAAAATGCGGCCGATGCTGGCATTCTGGAATGCGCTGTACTTGCGGCCCGGCCCCGGCGCACCGGCGCCTTTAACAAGACAGGGAACGGCCGCGACGATCGAGCGGGGCCGCTACCTGGTCGACACGCTCGGCCATTGCGCGTCGTGCCACAGCGGCCTGAACCTCATCGGCGGCGAACGCCAGCCGCCTTTCCAGGGCGGCAATATCGATGGCTGGGACGCGCCCGCGCTGACGACGCTGACGCACGGCGCCAACCCGTGGACACGCGACGAGCTGGCCAACTACCTGCGCAGCGGCCTGTCGCTGGCCCACGGCGCCGCGAAAGGACCGATGCGGCCCGTGACCGAACGCCTGGCCGGCGTGCCGCGTGAAGACGTCGAGGCCATGGCCAGCTACCTGATGTCGATCCAGGCGCAGGCCAAACCCGCCGCACCGTCACCCGCAACCCAGGTCCATGCCGAGGGCGCCAGGCTGTTCGCCGCCGCCTGCGCCGGCTGCCACAGCCCGGCCGCGCCGATGATGGCGCTGTCGGGCCGGCCGCCGCTGTCCCGCAGCAGCGCGCTGGCCAGCACCAGCGCCACGAACTTCGTGCAGACCGTCCTGGGCGGCATTCCCTGGGAACACGGCTCGCAGGTCTACATGCCGCCGTTCGCCGATATCCTCAGCGACCAGCAGATCGCCGCACTGGCCAGCTACGTGCGCCAGGGCGCCGGCCAGCAGGCCTGGACCGATGTGCCAACCACCAGCGCCACACTACGCAAGGAACTGCATCCATGAGTATCCAACTCACCATCAACGGCCAGCGCAAAAGCGTGGCGGCCGACGCCGGCACGCCGCTGCTGTACGTGCTGCGCAACGACCTGCAGCTGAACGGCGCCAAATTCGGCTGCGGCATGGGCCAGTGCGGCGCCTGCACCGTCATCGTCGACGGCAAGCCCGTGTTTTCATGCGTGACGCCGGTCGGCGCACTGGCCGGCCGCGCCGTGTGCACCGTCGAAAGCCTGGGCAGCGCCACGCAGCCGGGCCGCTTGCAGGCGGCCTTCATCAAGCACCAGGCGGCGCAGTGCGGCTATTGCATCGCCGGCATGCTGATGCGGGCCCAGGCCCTGCTCGAGCGCGACCCTCATCCGGACGCACAGGCGATCCGGCGCCATATGGAACCGAACCTGTGCCGTTGCGGCACCCACCACCGGATTCTCGCCGCCATCGGCGAAGTCGCCAGGGAGGGCCAGCCATGAGCGAATTTGACACCGCCCGCCGCGCGTTCCTCGCCAACGGCGCCCTGCTGCTCGGCTTTTCGATGCTGCCGGCCCTGGTCCATGCGGAATTCAACGCCATGGGCCTGCCGGCCCTGGCCGATCCGCGCCTGCCCGGCAGCCTGAAAAACACGCCGCTGCTGGACGCCTGGATACAGGTGGCGCCGGACGGCAAGGTGACGGTATGCAGCGGCAAGGTCGAACTGGGTACCGGCGTGCGCACCGCGCTGATCCAGATCGCAGTGGAACAGCTGGAACTGCAGCCTGGCGCCATCCGTTTCATCGGCGGCGATACGGCGCTCACGCCCAACGAGGGCTACACCGCCGGCAGCCATACCATCGCCGACAGCGGCACCGCGCTGCTGCACGCTTCGGCGCAAGTGGCGGCCCTGCTGCGCGCGGGCGCGGCGGCGCAGTGGAAGGTGGCCGCCGAAACGGTGTGGCTGGCCGCCGGCCATGTGATGGCGCCGGGCGGGCGGCGCATGCATTATGGCGCCGCCGTCAAGGGACTCGATGCGGCCGGCCTGCACCGCATGGCCAGCACGACGTCACCTTTGCGCGCACCGCAGGACTACCGGCTGATCGGCAAGCCGGTGGCGCGGGTCGACATTCCTGCCAAGGTCAGTGGCGGCGCCGCCTACGTGCAGGACCTGCGGCTGCCCGGCATGCTGCACGCGCGCGTGGTGCGCCCGGCGCGCATCGGCGCCAGGCTGGCCAGCGTCGACACCGCCCCGGTGGCGCGCCTGCCCGGCGTGCGCAAGGTGGTGCGTGACGGCAATTACCTGGCCGTGCTGGCCGACGATGAATGGCGCGCGATCACCGCCATGCGCGCCTTGACGGCGGCCGCGCGCTGGGAAGGCGGCACGCCCCTGCCCGGCCCCGGCGACATCCACGCCACCTTGCAGGCCTTGCCGTCCGAGGACTTGGTGATCCTGCAGCGCGGCGTGCCTGGCAGCGCGCGCGGCCCGGCGGTCAAGGCGCGCTATACCAAACAATATGTATTGCACGGCTCGATCGGGCCGTCCTGCGCCGTGGCGCAACTGGCCGATGGCACGCTCACCGTCTGGACCCATACCCAGGGCGTATATCCGCTGCGCGCCGCGCTGGCCGAACTGGTCGGCATGAAGATCGACCAGGTGCGCTGCATCCATACGGAAGGATCGGGATGCTACGGCCAGAATGGCGCCGACGACGTCGCGGCGGACGCGGCCCTGCTGGCCTGCGCCATGCCGGGCCAGCCGGTGCGGGTGCAGCTGATGCGCGACCAGGAAAACCTGTGGGAACCATATGCGCCAGCCATGGTGACCACCGTGAATGCCTCGCTCGACGGCAACGGACGCATCGGGCAATGGCATTACGAGGTCTGGAGCGGCTCGCACAATGAACGCCCCGGCAACGCCGGCAAGCTGCTGCCGGCGGGACTGCGCGCCAAGCCGATCCTGCCCAGCCGCTCGCTGCCGATGCCGCAGCCGGAAGGCGGCGGCGACCGCAATGCGCTGCCACTTTACGATATTCCCAACGCCCGCGTGGTGAACCACTTCCTGCCGGTGACGCCGCTGCGCACTTCGGCCATGCGCTCGCTGGGCGCGCACCTGAACATCACCGCCATCGAAAGCACGATCGACCAGCTGGCGGCGCTGGCGCATGCCGATCCGGTGCGCTTCCGCCTGGACCACCTGCGCACCAGCCCGCGCGCGCAGGCGGTGGTGGCGCGCGCCGCCGCCATGTTCGGCTGGCGCGCGGGGGCGGCCAGGCTGCCGCGGCGCGGGCGCGGCTTCGCTTTCGGCCAGTACAAAAACCTGATGGCTTATGTCGCCATAGCCGTCGATGTGCTGTTCGACCCCGACCGCAATACGGTGCGCATCCTGAACGTGGTGTGCGCCGCCGACTGCGGGCAGGTCGTCAATCCGGACGGCGCGCGCAACCAGCTCGAAGGCGCCATCATCCAGTCCGCCAGCTGGACCTTGCAGGAGCAGTTGCAATATGGCCCCGATGGCATCGCCAGCGGCGACTGGAGCAGCTATCCGATCCTGCGCTTTTCGGGCGTGCCGGAGCGGATCGAGGTCGCACTGATCGACCAGCCCGGCCAGCCCTTCCTCGGCGTGGCCGAGGCGGCGCAAGGGCCGATGGCGGCGGCGCTGGCCAATGCGCTGGCGCAGGCCACCGGCGTGCGCCGCCACGACTTGCCGCTGCTGCCAGCAGCTTGAAAGGCGACACGGCCAGCCGAAACTTCGTGGCGGAATCGGCCGGCCACTGTCGGTTCGCTCGCAGTTCCGGTATCATTCGGGGATGAATACTATCCCTTTCCAACCGTTTGTTATTGGTGTCGCTGGCGGAAGCGGCAGCGGCAAATCCACCGTATCCCAGCAAGTACTGGCGTCGTTCGGCGCCGACATGGTCTCGGTCGTGATGCAGGACGATTACTACTGCGACCAGACCCATCTCCCCCCTGAAGTGCGGCCGCAGCAGAATTACGACCATCCGCAGGCCTTTGAGTGGCCGTTGCTGGTGCGGCACGTCAAGGACCTGTGCAATGGTGTCCCGATCGAGATGCCTGAATATAACTTCACGCTGCACAACCGCTCCGACAAGACGATTACCGTCAAGCCGGCGCCGGTGATCGTCATCGAAGGCCTGTTCGCCCTGTATGACGAAGACCTGCGCGACATGATGTCGCTGAAGATCTTTGTCGACACCGCCTCCGACGTGCGCTTTATCCGCCGCATGCAGCGCGATATCACCGAACGCGGCCGCTCGGTGGAAAGCGTCGTCGAGCAGTACCTGGAAACCGTGCGCCCGATGCACAAGCAATTCATCGAGCCCACCAAGCGCAACGCCGATATCATTTTGCCGCATGGCGCCAATGGCCCGGCGGTCGACATGATTACCACCAAGGTGGCTAGCGTGATCGGCAAGTCGAAGCGGACCTGATTTTTATCGCTTTATCTGACCTGCGTGCTGTAGTCAACCGGCAGCCACCGGTAGCCCTTGCCTTCGGCTTGCAGGCGCCCCAGGCCAGGAAATGGCAAGTGGCTGCCGCCCAACAGATCGCCCGATACCGCGGCCCGCCGGAACACGTCGACCCGGGTCGCCCGCGCGGCGTCGCGGTCGACATCGAACTCGATTGTGACGTCGGGCCGCTTGAACTGCACCGGCCCGACATGAATCAAGTCACCAATCAGCAGCAGGCGCCTGCCTTTGCTTTCGATTAGATACACCGTGCTGCCCGCGGTGTGGCCATCGGCGGAGACGGCCGATATGCCTGGCACGATCTGGCTGCCTGCCTTGAATGGCTGGTATTTTCCAGCCGCGATATACGGCGTCAACATCGCCGCCGCCGCATCAAAAAACTGCAAGTCATTCGCCGCCGCGTGCTTCCTTGCCTCGGCCGATAGCCAGTAGCCGGATTCGCGCCCGTCGGCCCGCACCGTCGCATTGGCAAATGCCGGTTGGCCGTCCGACATCAAGCCGCCAATATGGTCCGAATGCAGATGGGTCAGCAGTACCTCGTCGATCTGGCTCGCCTGGTAGCCCGCCGCCTCGATATGCCGGGCCAGCTGGCCTAGCCGGCTGCCAAACAGCGCGCCGCCGCCGGTATCGATCAGCACCAGTTTCTCGCCCGTGTTGATCAGGTAAGCGTTGAACGACGTTTCAAGCGGCACCTCGAGATGCAGGCTGGCGACATCGGCCCGGGTCTGGCGCGCGTCGGCGGACAGCAGTGTATCGACCGGCAAGTCGAGCGTGCCATCGCTGAGGGCGGTCACTTCGAATGACCCGAGCATCATGCGGAAATAGCCTGGCGCCTGGCTGGCGGCCATGGGAGCGGCGGCATGCGACAGCGCCGGGATGACCATCCCGCTCGCTGCGAGGACGATAAACGCGGTGGAAACGAGCGCCCGACGAATGGCGCTGGCCTTGAAATAATGACTGGACACGATAACTCCTGGGTTGTGGTGGGACGGTGTTACGATAGGCCCTCCCACATCATCATGCAAATCGATTGTTATGATAAACAATATCAATGAAAATGATTTTCGTGGCGTCGACCTCAATCTGATGGTCACGCTGATGGTGCTGCTGCGCGAGCGCAGCGTCTCGCGGGCCGCCGAGCGCCTGCACCTGGGCCAACCGGCGGTCAGCGGCGCCCTGGCCCGCCTGCGCGGCCTGTTCGACGACGAATTGCTGGTGCGCACCGGCAGCGCGATGCTGCCGACCCCGCGCGCACTCGAACTTGAACGGAGCATGGGCCAGGCGCTGTACGACATGCACCTGGCCTTGTTCCAGCCACCGTCGTTCGATCCGCTGACAGTGGCCAGGACGGTCACCATCGGCATGCCGGACTGGATCGACACCTGGCTGCTGCCACCGCTCCTGGCCGCGCTCAGCCACAAAGCGCCCCATGTGCGCGTGCGGGTGCTTGAAACCGACCCGTACACCGTCTCGGACATGCTGGCGAAAGAGGAAATCGAGCTTGCCATCGGCGCGTTCGATCAGGGACCGCCCTGGCAGCGGCGTGCCGGGCTGGCGTCGATGGCGTTTCGCTGCGTCGGGCGCCCCGATGTCATCGGTCGCGGCGGGAAAATGACGCTGGCGGAATATACCGGGCTGTCACACCTGCTCGTCTCGCACCGGGGGGCGTTCGAGGGGCGCGTCGACAAGGCCCTGGCCACGCTCGGGCTGTCGCGCAACGTGGTGTATACCAGCCCGCATTTCTCCTCGTTGCCCAGGGTGCTGCAACGGGTGGACGCGGTGGCGGCCGTGCCGGGCGGCCTGGCGCCCATCTGGGAAAACGATTTCGGCCTGCTGTCCGCCGCCATTCCCCTCGATCTGCCCACCATCGAGATCGCCCTCGTCTGGCACGCCACGCGCGACAAGGACGTCTTTGTCCAGTGGGTCTGCGGCATCGTCAAGGATCTCGTGCCAGGCCTTGCCGCCGGCAGCCTCGATACGGAATTAAAGTTATCAGTGGAAAATGTGCAAAAATAGCGAAACAACACCAGTTTGCATTTACTTGCGCATTACCGCGCGTACTACTTTCACATTTTCATCCAGAAGGAATCCATGAAATTTGCAGTTCATCTCGTACTGGGCCTGTCGGTGGCGTTTGCCAACCCGGCATTTGCCGCCGCCACGCCACCCGCAGCACCGCTTGCAATAAGCAAGCCCGCGCACATCAAAGCCGTGCAGGACCTGCTGGGCGCGATGCAGATTGAAAAGGTACTCAAAGGCGTGGCCGCCCGCAGCCGCTACCCGAACGAAGCACAGAAGCAGGCAGTGCTCGCCAAGCTCGACAAAATTGCGCCTGCCGAGATTTACCAGCGCCTGGCGCCAGCGCTGACAAACGCCATCTCCGCCGATACCGCGCTCGAGATGAACCGCTTTTATAACACCGCCTACGGCAAGCAGGTCATCCACAAGAAATACAACTCCGGCGCCCAGCTCATCATGCCTGGTACGACGAAAGCCGTGCCGCCGGAAGAAAAGAAGGAGCGCAAGCGCGCCGCCTATGTCAAGGCCAGCAAGGAACTCGACGAAGCCGAACCGGCAATCGAGCACGAAGCGTTCAAGCTGGTGCAATTGATTAACAAGGAAAAGCGGTAAGCGATTGGCCGGTGGCGCTACTTCAGGGAATACAGCCGGGAAACGCCTGGGCCGGTTCGAGTACGGTGCGAATATCTGCAAGCAGTAGCGGATGATGCAAAACCAAGTAAAATTCTTCCCTATGCGAATTCTTCATCGATATAAATTCACGAATGGCGTCATCACCTTAACTTCCTTATTTTTCATATTTTTCACAAATCCATCCAAAGCAGAAGTTCGCTACGATGCGCACGTAATCACAGTAAGCGGGAAAATTGGATTGGATGTCCATGATAAATTGTCTGCCATCCTTTCGAATGAATCAGTCTCGACAATTTTATTCAAGAACTCAGGTGGTGGTTCATTTGATTTCGGCCTCGATATCGGAAAATTAATTTCGGGAAAAAAAATAAAAACAGTCGCCGAAGGGATATGCGCATCTGCCTGCGCAATCGCATTCCTCGGCGGCGATTCAAGAGATTTTTCTTCGGAGCAACCTGATTCAGCGCTGATGTTTCATCCCGGATTTGAACGAACGAGTCAAACACCCGCCCTGGAAACCAAAGCACTATTGTTTGAATGGATCGAGGCGAGAACCAAACGTCCACTCCCGCTTGATTTTGTTGCAGCGATGAATAAAATTACAAAACGCAAAGGCGGAGTCTATTTTCTTTCGCCCTCACATGGTGCTGCCTTGAAAAAAAGGGTTTCCGTATTTTTTTGTGAAGGAATCGAAGAAAATATCAGCAATTGCACCGGGCAAGGGGACTCGAGCGCCGAGAAGATGCACATTACGTCAACTAATTCAGGCTCTGACGGCCGTCCGCTTGAGGACTGAGTCTACCAATAATGGCAATCGGCCAAAGATCCAAAGTCGGCTTTGCGACGAAAGCCGCCATGCGGCAGAAGAGATTCAGTCCGCCACCCCAAGCCAACCAGCGAAATATCCCATGGCCCAAGGCACCAGCCCAGGCTCTGCGGGCCAAGCGGGCCTGAAAAATGTCGAGAGTAAGGCGCGGCGACGCAGACAGTACGCATGGTCGGCAAGGAAGCCGCAACGCCGCCATCCGCATTTTCTCGGGCCCGCGTCTCCGGCCCGCTGTTTTTTCAAGCTTCACACTCACTGCAAAAATAAACAATCCCACACGCCACTCCCACATTTCCTTCAATAACATCCCCTCCCTACGCTAGAATCTGCCTGCACTTGGCTACCCACGAGGCGGCCACGATGACAAAACCACTATAAAAACGCACGGGAGTGACAGTGAGCTTATTGAGAACCAAAAACCTGGACGACATGATCGCCCACAGCAAGAAACCGGGCGGGCTGGCCAAGGTACTGGGGCCGTTCGACCTGGTGCTGATGGGCATCGGCGCCATCGTCGGCACCGGCATCTTTGTATTGACCGGCACCGGCGCGCTGACGGCCGGCCCGGCGCTGTCGCTGTCGTTCGTGATCGCGGCCGTGGCCTGCTGCTTCGCCGCCCTGTGCTATGCCGAATTCGCGTCCACCGTGCCGGTCGCCGGCTCGATCTACACGTATACCTACGCCACCATGGGCGAGCTGGCGGCTTGGATGATAGGCTGGGATTTGCTGCTCGAATACGGGCTGGCAGCGGCCGCCGTGTGTGTCGGCTGGTCCGGCTATTTCCAGTCGCTGATCGCCGGCTTCGGCATCGTGCTGCCGGTGGAGCTGACGGCCGCGCCCGGCGCGCTGCCCGGGGTCGCCACCTGGATCAACCTGCCGGCGCTGGTGATCATGCTGCTGCTGACTGCCATGCTGGGCTGGGGCGTGCGCGAATCGGCGCGCCTGAACAACATCATGGTGGCCATCAAGATCGGCGTGGTGCTGCTGTTTATCATTTTCGGCGCGCGCCATGTGCAGCCGGCCAACTGGCAGCCTTACATGCCATTCGGCATGCATGGCGTGATGAGCGCGGCGGCGCTGGTGTTCTTTGCCTTTATCGGCTTTGACGCCGTCACTTCGGCCGCCGAGGAAGTCAAGAAGCCGTCGCGCGATCTGCCGATCGGCATTATCGGTTCCCTGGCCGTGTGCGCGGTGCTGTATGTGGTGGTCTCCGCCATCATGACCGGCATCGTGCCGTACCAGAAATTCCTCGGCGTCGACCACCCGGTGTCGCTGGCGCTGCAATACGCGGGCGAAAACTGGATCGCGGGCTTTGTCGACCTGGGCGCCATCCTCGGCATGACCACCGTGATCCTGGTGATGGCCTTCGGCCAGACCCGCATCATCTTCGCCATGTCGCGCGACGGCCTGCTGCCGGCCCGTCTGTCGAGCGTGCATCCGCGCTTCCAGACGCCATTTTTCGCTACCTGGCTGGTCGGCATCGTGTTCGGCCTGATCGCAGCCGTGATTCCGCTCAACATCCTGGCTGAACTGATCAATATCGGCACGCTGGCCGCGTTCACCCTGGTGGCGATCGCCGTGGTGGTGCTGCGCAAGAAACGCCCCGACCTGCCGCGCGCCTTCCGCTGCCCGGGTGTGCCGGTGATCCCGGCGCTGGCCGTGATCTTCTGCGTGGCCCTGATGAGCTATTTGAGCCTGGTGACCTGGATCGCCTTTGGCATCTGGCTGGCGATCGGCCTGGCGATTTATTTCGGCTACGCGCGCAAACGTTCGCTGCTGCACCCAAAAGCCTGACCCTGCTGTAACACTGCGGCGTACGCGACAGCCCTTGTCGCGCGCCGCAGTTATGATGGCACTCTTGTTATTTGCAGAGAGTGACGCCATGCCCCCCGCCCCCGCCCTGATCGAACAGCTGGAAAAGAACGCCGACCAGCTAAAGCGCGCGCGCCTGCGCACCATGCAGTGGGTGGCCGTCGGCCTGCTGGTGGCGGCCGCGCTGCTGTTTGCGCTGGCCCGCTCGCAGCGCGCAAGCCACCCGGCCTGGGGCTACCTGGAAGCGTTCGCCGAAGCATCGATGGTGGGCGCGATCGCCGACTGGTTCGCCGTGGTCGCCCTGTTCCGCCACCCGCTGGGCATTCCGATCTGGCATACGGCGATTATCCCGAACAGCAAGGAAGGCATCGGCCAGAGCCTGGGCGCGTTCGTGGAAAACCATTTCATTACCGAGCAAGGCATCGCCGAGCGCATCGCCGGCGCCAACCCGGCCGGCCTGCTGGGCGCCTGGCTGCGCGACCCGCGCCATGCGCAGCAACTGGGCCAGTCCGCCGCCCGCGTGGTGAAACAGCTGATGGCCATGCTCGATCATGCGAAACTGCGCGAACTGGTGCGCGGCAAGGCCAGCGCCTACCTGGGCGAACTCAATCTGTCCAGCGTAGCGGCCGACTGCATCGACGCGCTGATCGCCGACGGCAAGCCGCAGGAACTGCTGGACTTCGTGCTCGACAAGGGCGCCACCTACCTGGCCGACGAAAGCCACCATGCGGCCATCGGCGACTTCGCGCTGAACGCCTTCCATATCGAAAACAAGCTGCTGAAGGCGGCGATGGTGCTGTACGAGGCGCGCATGATCCGTTCGCTGCAGGAATTCATCGTCGCCGTGCGCGCCGACCCGCAGCACCCGATGCGCGCGCGCCTGTCGGGCTGGATCGCCGACAGCGCGCTGCACCTGAAAAGCGACGCCCACTGGCAGGACACCGTCAAGCATTACCAGCGGCAAGCACTGGCCAGCGACAAGGTGCAAGCCATGCTGGGCGATGCCTGGGATACCCTGGTCGAGCGCCTGCAGGCGGACCTGGACAGCGAACAGCCGGCGCTGGCGCGCACGATTGCCGGCATGGCGGAAAATACCGGCAAGGTGCTGGCCAGCGATGCGCAGGCCAGCGGCTGGCTGAACGACACCATCGTCGCCGGCAGCGGCACACTGGTGCGCCGCTACCGCGGTGAAGTGGGCGCCTTTATCGAAAGCCGCCTGGCCCTGTGGAGCAAGGAAGAGATGAGCGAGCGCATCGAACTGGCGATCGGCCGCGACCTGCAATTCATCCGCATCAACGGCACCGTTGTGGGCGGGTTGGCGGGGCTGCTGATTTACGCCGTCAGCCAGGCCTTCTGACCCTGCCGATGATCTTGTTTACCGTGGCGTGGCGCGAGCCTGGCCCAGCCGGCGCACCATCGCCATCACGGCCGCCATCTGCGGCGCTTGCCGGGTCTGGAAGTCCGGCCTGGACGCGTTGTCGCCGGAATAGCCCCAGAAATCCCAGCATCCCTGCGGGTTGACGGGGATGCCGTTCGATGCGCGCACCTGCGGATATAGCACGATCAGGCGGTTGGTGTCGGCATACTGGTTGTAGCCGGTGCCGGCGTAAAAACGGGCGCCGATGCGCGTCGCGCCCTGCTGGCAGCCATGAAACACCACGTGCACGGCGCAGGCATTATTGAGGCAGTCAAGCGGAACATAGGCGTAGCCAACATCGTCCATGCTGTTGCGGCTGCCTCTGAGGAATTCGCCTTGGTCAAAGCGGATCAAGTGCCCCGTGGACTGGCCCAGGTTCGGTGGCTGGCTGCCCGGGCCGGCCAGGTGGCGCAGCAAGTCGTGCGACTGGGTAAAGCCGCAATTGTTGATGTACGGCGCCTGGGTGGCAGCGCACGGCCCGTCCTCGGGGCGATCGGTCAGGATGGCGTGGCCGGCGGCGACATTCTTGCTGTAGACGATGGCGGCAGGCGCCACGCCCGCCAGCCGATAGTATTTTTCCACCTGGTCGACCACGCTGGTGCGCACGGTCCGGTCTTCCGTGCCGCTGAAAACATACACGCGCTGGCGCGCCAGGTTGGCCACCGGATCGATCAGCCCTTCCTGCGCGTAACGCTGGGCATTGCGCCAGGAAACCGCGGCGTCCGCCGTTGTCGCGGCGGATACCGGCTGCATGCAGGCCGTCACCGCATTCTGCAGCGGCGACTGTTCGGGGTACGTCGACGCACAGTCGAAGGGCCCGCCGGCGATCACGGCCACTCCCTTGATCGCGGAAGAATACGCGGTGGCGATCTGCGCCGCCATGAAGCCGCCCGACGACAGGCCGGACACGGAAGTATGCTCCAGGTCGGCGCCCAGGCCGGGCAGCGGCGCGGCATTGGCGCCGGTCGCCGTGAAAGGCGCCGTGGCCAGTGCCAGGGCAAAGGGGATGGCGAATAATGCGGGCTTCATCATGATCATCTTTCAATCGAGGTCATCGTCGGGAACAGGCACGGCTTGACGATTGTAAATGAGTCATTGTGGTCGTCATGCTAATTATTTTGGCATGGCCATCTCGGCATGGCAAAAGCGTTGCCGGTACGCACCGGGACTGGTGGCGACGATGCGGCGGAAATGCCGTCGCAGCGATTCTTCAGAGCCGAAACCGGCCAGTTCGGCCACCTGCGCCATCGGCGTGGCGGGCGACTCCAGCAAGTCCCTGGCCAGCGCCACCCTTTCGCGTATCAGCCAGCTGACGGGCCCCATGCCAGTGGCGTCCTGGAACTGGCGCTGCAAGGTGCGCGGGCTCATCAAGGCGCGCCTGGCCATGCTGGCGACCGTATGCGGCAAGGCGGGATGCTCGCGCAGCCAGTCGATCAAGGCGGCCAGCCTGCCGGCCTCGTCTTTCGCCATCGGCCGTGGCACGAACTGCGCCTGGCCGCCTTCACGGTGCGGCGCCGTGACCAGGCGCTGCGCTACCCTGTTGCCGATCTTCGCGCCATGGTCGCGCCGCACCAGGTGCAGCAGCATGTCCAGCCCGGCCGCCGAGCCGGCCGAGGTGATGATGTTGCCCTCATCCACATACAGCGCGTCCGGTTCCACGTTGATTGCCGGGTGGCGCTGCGCCAGCCGCTCGGCATAGCGCCAGTGCGTGGTGGCGCGCTTGCCGTCAAGCACGCCAGCGGCTGCCAGCACAAAGACGCCGGAACAGATCGAGCACAGCCGCGCACCGCGCAAGTGGGCCGCACGCAGCTTGTCCAGCAAGGCGGCGGGCGGCGCTTCGTCGGCATCGCGCCAGCCGGGAATCACGATGGTGTCGGCCTGGTCCAGCATCTCGAGCGCATACGGCGCCACCACCGAAATGCCGCCGGCGGCGCGGATGGGCCCCGCTTCAGCGGCGCAGACGGCAAATGTGTACCAGGGAACGCCCAGCTCCGCCCGCTCCAGCGCGAAAATTTCAACCGTGCAGCCAAACTCAAAAGTGCACAGCTGGTCATAGGCGAGTGCCACGACGAGATGATTTTTCATGGCGCAATGTTACCGCAGTTTGACCTTTGCGCCACTGGCGACGCCATCGGCCAGCGCTGATAATCGTTGCACACCAACCAGCCAGGAAAACATCATGTCGCTCGTCACCGAAGTACCCGCCGCACCGCAAGCCATTGCACTCGCCCATTTCGAAGCGCTGCTGCAATTTGAAACGGATTGCTGGGATGTCCACCACACGCTGGACGCCGGCAGCGCGGATTTCGTGCTGCTCGACGTGCGCGGCCCCGGCCAGTTTGCCGCCGGCCATATTCCCGGCGCCACCCATCTGCCACATGGAAAAATCATCAAGTCCAAGCTGGCACAATACCCGGAAGACACCATCTTCGTCACCTATTGCGCCGGCCCCCATTGCAACGGCGCCGCCCGCGCCGCGATCCGCCTGGCCAGGCTGGGCCGGCCCGTGAAAATCATGCCGGGCGGGATTACGGGTTGGCTCGATGAAGGCTTTGCCTTGCAAACCCTGGCCGCCGAACTTGCCGCGCAAGCATGAGCAGCATGTACACCGTGCGCCGCGCGGGCCGGCACGATGCCACGGCCTTGCTGGCGCTGATGCGCGAGCTGGCGCGCTTCGAAGGCTATCTCGACCAGTTCCGCGTGAGCGAAAACGATCTGCTCGAGCGCGGCCTGGGCCAAGCATCGCTGCAGGAATTCACTGCCTTTGTCGCCGAAAGCGGCAGTGGCGCCCTGCTCGGCCATGCCGTGGTCCATACAGTACCCTTCACCTTTGACTTGCGGCCGACCCTGGTGCTCAAGGAATTGTATGTGGACGGCGGCACGCGTGGCGTGGGCATCGGCCAGGCCCTGATGGCGGCCGTCATGGCCGAGGGAACGACGCAAGGCTGCGCGCGCCTGAAATGGGATGTGCTACCCGGCAATCTGCATGCGCAGGCGTTTTACCGCAGCCTTGGCGGCGCGCCGGATACGCAGTGGCAAGGCTGGATACGGCGCCTTGATTGACTGACGGCGGGCCATCGCCAGCAACGCTGAACCTTGCCGATTTGTAATGCTGGACTGGTTGACGCCGCTACACCAACTGCCTAGCATGGATTGCAAATGCGGCAACCCGCCCGCATGCAACCGGAGCTCGCCATGCGCCACTTCCACCTGCCTCACCTGTTCACCAGGATCGCCGCCGCCGGCCTGTTTACGCTTGCCGCCACGACAGCCGCCGCCGCTGCCGACACCCAAGGCCAGGTGGGCGTGCAGACGCCAGCCGGCTGGCGGATGATGCCGTTGCTGTCCATCAGGGGCCATATCCAGGGTGCCGATAGCGACGATAACGTCCAGTTGATGTACAACGATGACCAACAGCTGGTTGGCGTGGTGATGGTCACCTTTACGCCTGGCGGTGGGTATTCCAGCCTGTTGAAATCGTTCAGGTACAACGAGGGCGATGCCAATCCGCCGGCCTTGTCGATGATAGCGCCAGGCGACTACCAGCCGGTTTGCCATCCGGGCAGTTCATGCGAGACGGTGCATATCGCCAACCAGGCAATCGGACTGTGCTTTGGCGAAGCGTCGTGCCGGATTCTGTATTACGACGGCAAAGAGTTGCGCGACATCGCCATCACGGACTGAAGTAAAACCTACAACCACCCTTCCCGCTTCAGCCGCCGGTGCAGGAAATAACAGCCCGCCACGATCACCACCATCACGGCCGGATAGCCGCCGCGCCATTTCAGTTCCGGCATGAATTCGAAGTTCATGCCGTACAGGCTGAACACCATGGTCGGCACGGCCAGGATGCCGGCCCAGGCGGCCAGGCGCTTGACCACTTCGTTCTGGCGGATCGAGATCTGGCCCAGCGCCACCTGCATGGCGGCGTTGACCATTTCGCGCATCTGGTTGGCGGTGTGCGTGACCCGTTTCACGTGATCGAGGATGTCGCGATAATAAATGCGGTTTTCCTTCGGCACGATATCGCCGTGAAAACGGATCAGCTGGGTGCAGATTTCATGCAGCGGGTTCACCGCCGCGTCGAGCTTGAGCAGTTCCGTTTTCAGCTGGTAGAAATCCTGCAGCTTGTCTTCGTTCAGGCTGGGCTTGAACAACTGGCTTTCATATTGCTGGAATTTGGCTTGCAGCATGTCGATGCATGGCTGGTACTGGTCGACGATAAAATCGATGATGGAATACAGCACGTAACCGGGGCCGCTGGCCAGTTTCTCGGGTACGGTTTCCTTGCGCTCGCGCAGCTTGGCGTAGCCGGCCGAGGGGCCATGGCGCACGGTGATGATGAAGCGGCAGCCGAGAAACACGTGGGTTTCGCCGTAGACGATGGTCTGGCCGTCGAGGCTGGCCGTGTGCATCACCATGAACAGAGTGTCGCCATATTCCTCCAGCTTGGGCCGCTCGTGCGCGCCTTCGGCATCCTCGACCGCCAGCTCGTGCAGGCCAAAGGCCGATTGCAAGGCGCGCATGGCGGCACTGTCGGGGCCGGCCAGGCCGATCCACACGAAACAATCGGGATCGCCGAGAAAATCGCCGACCTTGTCGATGTCGAAGTGGGCGACTTTCTTGCCGTGGCGATAGGCTTCGCAGTTGACGACGGCGGCGTGTTGACTCAAGTCCATGATGTGCGTGCTGGCTGCTGGGGAGGACGGCCAGTATAGCGGAAAAGAAAGTTATTTCCGTTAATCGTTTCACAAGACAAGGGGAGCGACACTGCGCCTTGCGCCACTGTATATGCCTTGCCGGCTCAGGCCGCGCGCGCGCCGATCGCCTGCATTTCCTGGTGGATCGCATTCTTTTCCAGCATATGCAGCGGCAGGCTGGTAAAGATATTCATGCGCGTCATGATCTGCCGGAAGATGCGGTGGAAGGCGGCGCGTTTTTCCTCGTCGGTGCCGCTGACGGCGGCCGGGTCTTCGAAGCCCCAGTGGGCCGACATCGGGTGGCCGGGCCATACCGGGCAGGCTTCGCCGGCGGCGTTGTCGCATACGGTGACGATAAAATCCATCTGCGGCGCGCCGGCCACGCCGAATTCGTCCCAGCTCTTGCTGCGCAGTTCGCTGACCGGGTAGCCGGTGATCGCCACCTGCTCGATCGCATGCGGATTGACCGTGCCGTTCGGATGGCTGCCGGCCGAATAGCCCTTGAAACGCCCCTTGCCCATGGTGCCCAGCAAGGCTTCCGCCATGATGCTGCGCGCCGAATTGCCGGTGCAAACGAACAGCACCTTGTACACTTTTTCTTGCATGTCGTCTTGCATATCAGTCTCCAGTTGAGGCAGGCACAGCCTGCGGGGTTCAGGCTTGCCATCTTATCCACGCACTTTGACAGGATGATGACGCAGCCCCGTTTCGCCCAAAAGCAATAATGATTTTTCAACAAATATAATTTCCATGATGTAATGATTACGTCACACTGGACTGCTACGCTTGCGTCCATCAGCAATCCGTCAGCAGACAACCGAAAAGCGCATCCCACACCATGAAATTCATCCAGTTGAAAACCGGACCCCGGGTCCTGATCTCATTCGCCATGGTCCTGTTCGTCATGGCCTGCATTACCGGCATCGCCCTGTGGCGCTTGCATGCGGCCAATGACAATACCGATTACCTGGTCAAGGACAAGCTGGCCAAGCAGCAGCTCGCTTCCGAACTGCTGGGCACGGCCAAGCTGAACGGCAACAGCGCCATGTCGATCGCCAAGAGCGATAGCCTGGAAACGGGCGAATATTTCCAGGCGCAGCTGACCCTGGGCGACAAGGCCGTCGAGCGGCTGCTGGCGCAACTGGCCGCCTTGCCCAAAAATGGCACCGAGGCGGCGCTGTTTGACCAGGTCGCAAAGGGCCAGAAGGCCTATCTTGCCGTGCGCAAGGAAGTGTTTACCTTCAAGGACCAGGGCCGCACCCAGGAAGTCGAGCAATTGACCGGCAGCACCATGAAAACCACCTTCGGCGCGTATGCCGCGGCGCTGTCCCAGTTGCTGGAATACCAGACCAAAGAAGCGAATGCCCTGGCGGCCGCCTCGGCCAGCCAGTACAACAGCAGCGTCGCCACCCTGCTGGCGTTCGGCGCCCTGGCGCTGATCACGGGCGCCGCGCTGGCGTGGGCGATTACGCGCAGCATCGTGGTGCCCCTCCAGCATGCCGTCAATATTGCCGAGCGCGTCGCCAAGGGCGATTTGCGCCATGTCGAGGTGCAGGAACGCAGCGATGAAGTGGGCCAGTTGCTCAATGCCTTGCACAATATGACGGTGCGCCTCGGCGAAACCGTCAAGCTGGTGCACGATGGCGCCGTCACCATCGACACCGCCTCGCGCGAACTGTCGACCGGCAACCTGGACCTGTCGCGCCGCACCGAGCACCAGGCGGGCGCGCTGCAGGAAACCGCCTCGTCAATGGAAGAGCTGACCGCCGCCGTGAAAGGCAATACCAGCAATGCGCGCCAGGCCAACGAACTGGTGCTGTCGGCCTCGCAGGTGGCAAAAAAAGGGGGCACCGTGGTCGACGATGTGGTCGACACCATGGATGCCATCAGCGCGGCGGCGAAAAAGATTGTCGACATTATCGGCGTGATCGACGGCATCGCCTTTCAAACCAATATCCTGGCGCTGAACGCCGCCGTCGAAGCGGCCCGGGCCGGTGAGCAAGGGCGCGGCTTTGCGGTGGTGGCCGGTGAAGTGCGCAACCTGGCGCAGCGTTCGGCCACGGCGGCGCGCGAGATCAAGCAGCTGATCAATGCCTCGGTCGACAAGATTGAGACGGGCAGCGTGCTGGCCCATGCGGCCGGCGATACCATGGCCGAGATCGTGGCCAGCGTGGAACGCGTGACGGGCATCATGGCGCAGATCGCCTCGGCCAGCGCCGAGCAGGAATCGGGCATCGGCGAAATCAATGCCGCCATCACCGATATCGACAATGTCACCCAGCAAAACGCCGCCCTGGTCGAAGAAGCGGCCGCCTCGGCCGAGTCGGTCCACAGCGAAGCGACCACCCTGCTGCGCGTGGTGGGCTTCTTTACGGTCGACGATGCGGTGGTGATGGCGCAAGAGAAAGTGCCTGCCGCGACCGGCAGCGTGGCGCGGCAGGTACGCCGCAAGCCGGCAGCCTTGAGCTTGCCGGCCGGCGGCGCACCGGCGCTGGGTTAATTACTCAGGCAACTGCCGGCAGCTTGTCCAACAACTTATCCAGGGTGATCGGATATTCGCGCACCCTGGCCCCCGTGGCGTTATAGATGGCGTTGGCGATCGCCGCCGCCACGCCGCAAATGCCCAGTTCGCCCACCCCCTTGGCTTTCATCGGTGACGACATGGGGTCGGTTTCTTCCAGGAAGATCACTTCCTGGTGCGGAATGTCGGCGTGCACCGGCACTTCATAGCCGGCCAGGTCGTGGTTGACAAAAAAGCCGCCGCGCTGGTCGACCACCAGTTCTTCCATCAGGGCCGCGCCGGCGCCCATGGTCATCGCGCCAATCACCTGGCTGCGCGCCGATTTCGGGTTCAGGATACGGCCCGCCGCGCAGACGGCCAGCATGCGGCGCACGCGCACTTCGCCCGTATAGCTGTCCACCCCCACTTCGACAAAATGCGCGCCGAAGGTCGATTGCTGGAATTTCTTGTCCAGGTCGCCATATTCCATATGGTCTTCGGCCACCAGTTCGCCATCCTTGGCGGCCTGGCCCAGCGGCACATTGCGGTCGCCCGTACTGACCTGGCCGTCGGCGAAACGCGCCTCGCCGGCATCCATCCGCAGCTTGCCCGCCACCGCCTGGCGCAATTTCACGCAGGCCGCGTAGACGCCGGCGGTGGAACTGTTGCCGCCCCACTGGCCGCCGGAACCGGCCGAGACGGGGAAGTCCGAGTCGCCCAGTTTCACCACGATCTTGTCGAGCTCGACGCCGAGCATTTCAGCGGCCGTCTGCGCAATAATCGTGTAGCTGCCGGTGCCGATATCGGTCATGTCGGTTTCCACCGTCACCACGCCCTGGGCGTTCAGGCGCACGCGGGCAGCCGATTTCATCACCATATTGTTGCGGAAGGCGGCCGCCACGCCCATGCCGACCAGCCAGCGCCCGTCGCGTTTGGTGCCTGGCTGGGCGCTGCGGTCTTTCCAGCCGAACTCCACCGCACCAGTGCGCATGCAGTCGATCAGGCGGCGCTGCGAAAATGGCCGGCTCGGTTTTTCCGGGTCGACCTTGGTGTCGTTCAGGATACGGAAGGCGATCGGATCCATCTTGAGTTTTTCCGCCAGTTCATCCATGGCGATTTCCAGCGCCATCAGGCCCGGCGCCTCACCGGGCGCGCGCATGGCGTTGCCCTCAGGCAGGTCCAGCACCGCCAGGCGCATCGCCGTCATGCGGTTGGCACCCGCGTACAGCAGGCGCGTCTGCATCACGGCCGTTTCCGGCTTGCCGCCTTCCAGGTCGCCCGACCACGATTCATGGCCGATGGCCGTGATCTTGCCGGCGCGCGTGGCACCGATGCGCAGGCGCTGGATGGTGGCGGGACGGTGAGTAGTGTTGTTCATCATCTGCGGGCGCGCCAGCGTCACTTTGACGGGGCGCTGCGCTGCGCGCGCGCCGAGCGCGGCCAGCACGGCTTCGGCGCGCACGAACAGCTTGCCGCCGAAGCCGCCGCCGATATACGGCGAGACGATGCGTACCTTGTCTTTCGGAATCCCCAGGTTCAAGGCCACGTCGCCCTTGCCCCAGTCTATCATCTGGTTCGAGGTCCAGATGGTCAGCTGGTCGCCCTTCCAGGCAGCGATCGAGGCATGCGGCTCCATCATGGCGTGCGACTGGTCCGGCGTGGTGTACATCGCATCGACACGCACGGGCGCGGCCGCAAAGGCGCCGGCAAAGTCGCCCACCTTGCTGTCGGGCTTGTCTTCCTTGGGCTTGGTGGCCGAGCTTTTCGCCGCCGCCAGGTCGTACTTGCCCTTGCTCTCGGTATATTTCACGGCGATCAGCTGCGCGGCGGCGCGCGCCTGCTCGAAGGTTTCCGCCACCACCAGCGCAACTGCCTGGTGGTAATGCTGGATCTCGGGACCGCCCAGCAATTTGGCGGTGTTCATTTTTCCCTTGCCCAGCTTGCCGGCGTTGTCGGCCGTGACAACCGCCAGCACGCCCGGCGCGCGCAGCGCGGCGCTGGTGTCCATCGAAGCGATGCGGCCCTTGGCGATCGCCGCGCCCAACACCACGCCGTAGGCGGCGTTCGGTGCCGCTTCGTCCTGTTCATAGGCATACGGCGCCGTGCCGGTGGTTTTCAGGGGGCCATCGATACGGTCGGTGGCGCGGCCGATATAGCGCAGCTTGTCGATGGGATTGGTGGTGGCGGGCGTGGTGAATTTCATGATGTCACTTTCTGCGCGTTATCGCGCGCTTGCGTCGGCGCTCCATTAAGCACTCCATTAAGCACGCCAGCTAGGGTGCGCTGCACCAGGGTGGCCTTGAAGGCGTTTTCTTCGGTCGGCCTGGCGCCGGCCAGCAGCAGTTTGCTGACGGCTGCCGCGCCCTGCCCCATGGCCTGCTCGGCTTGCGGCACGCGCCATGGCTGCGGCGCAACCCCGCCCAGCGCCACCCGGCCCGAGCCGTCCGGCAGGATGACGGCGGCCACCGACACCAGCGCAAACGCATACGAGGCGCGGTCACGCACCTTGGTGTAGACATGGGTGCCGCCCAGCGGTTTCGGCAGGGTGACGGCCGTGATCAGTTCGCCCGGCTGCAAGGCCGTTTCGATATGCGGCGTATTGCCCGGCAAGCGGTAAAAGTCCGCAATCGGGATGGTGCGCGTGGCGCCGTCGGGGCGCACGGTTTCGATGCCGGCGTCGAGCAGCCGCATCGCCACCGCCATGTCGGAGGGATGGGTGGCGATGCAGGCGTCGCTGCCGCCGACGATGGCCAGCTGGCGGCTGAAGCCGGCAATCGCCGGGCAGCCGCTGCCCGGATTGCGCTTGTTGCAGGCCTGGTTGGTGTCATAGAAATACGGGCAGCGCGTGCGCTGCAGCAGGTTGCCGGCGGTGGTGGCCTTGTTGCGCAACTGGGCCGAAGCACCCGCCAGCAAGGCGCGCGACAGCACGCCGTAGTGGCGCCGCACCTTGTCATCGGCGGCCAGGGCCGTGTTGCGCACCAGGGCGCCGATGCGCAGGCCGCCGTCTTGCGTGGCGCTGATACGGTCCAGGCCGAGGCCATTGACGTCAATCAGGTGCGGTGGCGCCTCGATCTCAAGTTTCATCAGATCGAGCAGATTGGTGCCGCCGGCAATGAACTTGGCGCCCGGGGTGCGCAGCGACGCGGCGGCCGCTTCGGCCGCGGTGGTGGCGCGCTGGTAGCTGAAGACTTTCATGCCGGCCTCCCTGCGACATCGGTGATCGCGTCGACGATATTCGAATAGGCGCCGCAGCGGCAGATATTGCCGCTCATGCGTTCTCGCAATTCCTCGGGTGTCACTTCCGGTTTCGCGTTCAGGTCCGCGCTGACATGGCTGGGAATGCCGCGGCGGATTTCGCCGAGCGCCGCCACCGCCGAACAGATCTGGCCGGGGGTACAGTAACCGCACTGATAGCCGTCGTGGGTGATAAAGGCGGCCTGCATCGGGTGCAGTTTGCCCGGCGTGCCCAGCCCTTCGATAGTGGTGATGCTCGATCCTTCGTGCATTACCGCCAAGGTCAGGCAGGAATTGATGCGCTGGCCATCGACGATCACGGTGCAGGCGCCGCACTGGCCATGGTCGCAGCCCTTCTTGGTGCCCGTCAGGTGCAGGTGTTCGCGCAAGGCGTCGAGCAAGGTGGTACGCGTGTCGAGTGCCAAAGCATGCGCCTTGCCGTTGATTTCAAACTGCACGCCGGCCATCACCGGTGGCGCGGAAACCGCACCCGCCGCACCCGCTGCCGTGTTGGCCGCCTGCGCCGCCGCCATGCCGGGCATCGCCGCCGCAGTGGCCGACAAGGCCCCCGCAATCAGGACATCGCGCCGGCCCGTATTAATATCGCTCATCTTGTTGTTGACCTTGTCCATCCTTGCGTCCTCCTGGCTGATTGTGTAGCGCATTGCTGCTGGCTGGGTGGGCGCATGCCGGCCCAGGAATCAGTGTAAGGCGCAGAGGAAAAAAGGTCTGTACGCGAACGTACATTATTGAACGCGGAGCGGCTGAAACCCGGCCATATCGGCTACACTGGGGCACCTTCTTTTTCAGCGTCACCCATGATCGAAAAGAATCTCCCCGAACTGGTCATGCTCAAGCGCCTGATCGATGAAGGCGGCCGCCACCTGGAAGTTGCCGCACCGTGCAGCATCCCCATCGATGGCCGCGACTTTCCCGTATATACGATTGCGCTGGGCAACCCCAGCCCGGATGTGCCGGTGCTCGGGTTTTTCGGCGGCATCCATGGGCTGGAACGGATCGGCACGCAAGTCATTCTCGCCTTCTTGCAAAGCATTCTGGCGCGCCTGCAATGGGACAGCACCCTGCACCAGCAGCTGGAATCGATGCGCCTGGTGTTCATGCCGCTGGTCAATCCTGGCGGCATGTGGCAAGGCACGCGCTGCAATCCGCAAGGAGTTGATTTGATGCGCAATGCGCCGTTGTCCGCCAGCGAACCGGTACCCTTCCTGCTGGGTGGCCAGCGCTACAGCAACAAGCTGCCGTGGTACCGGGGCCAGGAAGGCGCACCGATGCAGGTGGAAAGCCAGGCCGTGTGCGAGCTGGTCGAACGCGAATTGCTGTCGCGCCAGTTCAGCATCGCGCTCGACTGCCATTCGGGTTTTGGCCTGCGCGACCGCATCTGGTTTCCGCACGCCCATACGGCCACGCCAATCGCCCACCTGGCCGATATCGGCGCGCTGGAAGAGCTGTACAGCCGCACCTATCCCAATCACAATTATGTGTTCGAGCCGCAAAGCCGGCAATACCGTACCCATGGCGACCTGTGGGATTATCTGTACCTGCGAGGGACCAGCGACAGCGAGCGCGTGTTCCTGCCGCTGACCCTGGAAATGGGCTCCTGGCTGTGGGTCAAGAAAAACCCGCGCCAGCTGTTCAACCGCGCCGGCATCTTCAACCCGACCGCCGCGCACCGCCTGCAGCGCGTGCTGCGCCGCCACCTGGTGTGGTTCGACTTCCTGATGCGGGCCGCCAACAGCCATGGCCGCTGGATGCCGGAAGGACTGGCGCGCAAGGCGCACCGCCGGCGCGCGCTGGCGCAGTGGTACGAGTCGTGAGGTGTTGCGGTGACTGATACCTGGATCTTGCTGCGCGGCCTGATGCGCGAGCAGCGCCACTGGGGCAGCTTTCCCGCCACGCTGGCCGCCGCCCTGCCCGATACGCTGATTGTTGCCCCCGACCTGCCCGGCAACGGCGAACGCCATGCGATGCAGAGCGCCACGCGCGTGACCGGCATGGTGGAATTTTGCCGCCAGGATTTATTATCGCGCGGCCTGAAACCACCCTACCGCCTGCTGGCCCTGTCGCTGGGCGGCATGGTGGCCGTCGAATGGGCCAGCCTGTATCCGCAGGAAATCGCGTCATGCGTGCTGATCAATACCAGCATGCGGCCGTACAGTCCGTTCTACCGCCGCCTGCGCTGGCAGAATTATCCGGCCCTGCTGCGCCAGTTGCTGCTGGGCGACCAGGCCAGCCAGGAAGCGCTGATTTTAAAGCTGACCAGTGTTAAACATGGCGCGGGCAATCCGGCGCTGGTGGATCAGTGGCTGGCGTATCAGCGGCAATATCCTGTCAGCCGGCGCAATGCGCTGCGCCAGTTGCTGTCGGCGGCCCGCTTTCGCGCCCCGGCCAGCAAGCCAGTGATGCCGCTGCTGGTATTGGCAGGCGGCCGCGACCGGCTGGTCGATCCCGGCTGTTCGCATCGGCTGGCGCGCGCCTGGCAGACGGCGTATGAAATACATGCCGACGCGGGCCACGATTTGCCGCTAGACCAGCCGGACTGGGTAGCGCAGACGGTGGCGCAATGGCTCAATAGTGGCCCATGAATGTCATAGCGACACGAAACGTCTTGTAACATTTCTTACGGGAACGTCTTATCTGTTAGGACGGAATCACGGTGTAATGAACTCACCACATCGCAACCGTGTTATCAAGGAGAACAAAAATGAAATCGAAAATGATCGTATCGGCCCTGATTGCAATCAGCATCGCCGCCAGCGGCAGCGCCCTGGCCCAGCGTGGCAATGACCGCAATGACCATAACGACCGTAATGACCACGGCCAGCAATACCAGCAGCATGACAGCGATGGCCGTCATGACGATGCGCGCAAGTTCAAGCGCGACGACTCGCGCGGCGGCGGCCCCAAGCACGACCTGCGCCGCGGCCAGCGTCTGAGCCAGGAATACCGCGACAACCGCTACGTCGTCAGCGACTGGAAAGCTCGCCACCTGAACGCGCCGCCACGCGGCCAGCACTGGGTCCGCGCCGGCAATGATTATGTACTGGCGGCCATCGCAACCGGTGTGATTACGCAGATACTGCTGTCGAATTGATCGTTGTTCGCATCAGCAAAAACCGCGCCTCGAAAGGGTCGCGGTTTTTTTGTTTGTTGAGGACACATGACGAGACGCTGCCATGGCCTGCCAGCAAACTGCCTTGACCATGCCGAATCAACGATAATATCCATTCATTCGACTATTGCCACTTATATTTATGCGCGACATCATTGCTGGATTTCTAAGGTTCCAAAAAGAAGTTTTTCCCGCTCGCCGGGAATTGTTCAAAACGCTGGCAACAGGACAAACGCCCAAGGCATTGTTCATTTCATGCTCCGACAGCAGGATGGTGCCGGAACTTGTGACACAACGCGAGCCAGGTGAGCTCTTCGTGATCCGCAACGCTGGCAACATCGTGCCGTCATATGGCCCGGAACCTGGGGGCGTGAGCGCAACAGTCGAATATGCTGTCTCCGCCTTGAACGTGACCGACATCGTCATTTGCGGCCACTCCGACTGCGGTGCGATGAAAGCCATCGCTACCTGCGCCTGCCTCGACCATATGCCTGCGGTGAGGAACTGGCTGCACCACGCTGATGCGGCACGGATGATCAACGAGTCACTCGACCATCCAACGGAACAAGCGCGTATAGACAGCATGGTACGCGCCAATGTCGTCGCACAGCTCAATAATATCCGCACGCATCCCTCCGTGGCCTTGCGTATCGCGCAAAAACGGCTCAGTCTTCATGGCTGGGTCTACGACATCGAAAATGGCTCCCTGGATGCGCTCGATGAGTCAACAGGTGGTTTTATTCCGCTTGCAGATCATCCGTCAGCAAGGCTTTGAGCGCGATCGCCATCAAGGCAAGCCGGGCATTCCGGCGGTACCGGCAAAAATAGCAGGCTCAGCCGCCAAACAACCGATACGCCTTGTCCTGCAAGGCAATCGCCACATCCTCCAGACGCTGCGCCTGCTCGTCACTCATCTGGCCGCCGGCCGGCGCAAAGCCGTTGTAGATATCGACAAAAGCGGCCGCCAGCGTCTTCGGCACGGCAGCCTGATCCCGGTAGTGCACGATCAGGTAATCCACCGCCGCCAGCAGCTCGGCAATCTCGTCTTCCGTCACCTCCTCCCGGGTCCTGATACTGACGGGAATGGATTGCGGTCCCAGCAGGCGGGCCTCGACAATGGCTAGCGCAACTCCAGGCGTCATGGCGCTCTGCATCAAGGCAGGCGGTGACGGAAGGTGGGCTCGATATTGCGGGCGTGCAGCCACTGGACGATATCTTCCAGGGTGGCGTCCTGCAACAGCAAGCCACCGCTCGATGGCGGCGCCTTGACGGTGGTGGAAGCAGCAGTAGGAGCAGCGGCGGCCACCGGCGCCACGCCGGCATGCTGTTGCAGCACGGCCAGCGCCTTGGCGAACTGCGCCGCTGTCATGCTGCGCAGGCTTTCCACGAAGCCCAGTTGCGCCTGCAGTGGCGGCGGCATGTCCAGGCCGGGCTCGTCGGCGAACGAGGCGCCCATGCCGGGGTGGATAAAGGCCGCCCATTTGCCCGAGGGCTGCAGGCATGGCGGCAGTTCGACCGATTCCAGGAAGTCGGCCGGTGCGGCGGTCAAAATGTCGGTGCTGGCGGGCAGGAATACGGTGCGCAGCAATTGCAGGAACTGCTGTGCCTGTGCCTGCGGCACCGGGGTTTCCAGCGACAGCCACAGGTAAAACGAGGTGCGGCCCGAGATGCTGACGGCCGGCGCCGGCAAGTCGAGTTCATGCTGCAGGGCATTGGCGATCGCGCACAAGTCGCTCCAGTGCTTGTCGCCGCCGCCCTTGCCGCCAAATTCCAGCACCAGCGCGCGCACCTGGCCGGTCTCGCTGACCAGGTTGGCGGCCACGGCCTGGCCGCCGGACACCTGGCGCGCCAGCACTTCGGGCGTGACCGGCTGGCCATCCGTGTCCTGCTGGCCGTCGGCCAGGTACAGCCTGGCCAGTTCAGAAATCAATTTGTGCATGCGCGCTTCCATGGTCCATATGCCGCGCCACCGTTGGCAACGTCGCCGCGATTATAGACCAGCCGTCTTGCGTTCAGGGCGCACCAGCAAGGCCAGCACCAGCAGCAAGGCCAGCGCCAGCATGCCGGCCGCGCTCGATAGCGCAAAGGTGACGCGGTGAGCCATCAGCGCCACGCCCGTCCTGGCGCCGGCGCCGATGGCGGCCACGGCCACCAGCACCGCCAGACCCAGCGAATTGCCCAGCTGATGCGCCACGTTGACGATGCCGGAGGCGGCGCCGGCGTCGGCCTTGGGCACGCCCGCGATGCCGGCCGCCGTCAGCGGGCTCAAGGCCATGCCCTGCCCTGCGCCGATCAGGACCATGGGCAGCGCGACGCCCAGCCAGTACGGCGTATCGCCGCCTGCCAGGCTCAGCCACGCCATGCCGGCCAGGGTGCAGGCCAGGCCGGCGGCCAGCAGCGGCGCATTGCCGAAGCGCCGCGTCAGCGCCGGCACGCGCAGCGCCACCATGAAATTGACCAGGGTCATCGGCAGGAAGGCCAGGCCCGTCAGCGATGGCGAAAGATGCAGTACCACCTGCAGGAACTGCGTGCCGAAAAAGAAGAAACCGATCATGGCGCCCAGGAACAGCACCCGCGCCGCATAGGCGGCCGAGCGCTGGCGACTGGCGAACAGGCGCAGCGGCATGATGGGCTGGCCGGCATGCTTTTCGATCAGGATAAACGCCGCCAGCAACAGCAGGCCGGCCGCCAGCGCGGCTTGCGTATATGTATCGCCCCAGCCGGCACTGGCCGAACGGATCAGGCCGTAGACCAGCGCCGTCATGCCCAGCGTGGAACTGGCCGCACCGGCCACGTCGAAGCGGCCCTTGACCGGTTCGCTTTCCTGGATAAAACGGCGCGCCGCCCACAGCATGGCGATACCGATCGGCAAGTTGATAAAGAAGCCCACCCGCCACGACAGCCATTCGGCCAGCACGCCGCCCAGCACCAGCCCGACGCTGGCGGCAATCCCGGCCACCGCGCTGTACAGCGAGATGGCGCGCGTGCGTTCGCGCCCTTCGGCAAAAGTGGTTTGCAGCAAGGCCAGGGTCGACGGCGCCAGAATCGCGGCCCCCAGGCCCTGGATGGTGCGCGCGGCCACCATCGCGGCCGGCGAGCGGGCCAGGCCGATCGCCAGCGAGGCAACTGTAAACAGCGACAGGCCCAGCATCAGCATGCGGCGCCGGCCAAACGTGTCGCCAGCGCGCGCGGCCAGCAGCATGAAGCCGCCAAAACTCAGGGTGTACGCGCTTTGCACCCAGGCCAGGCCGGTGTCGCCGAAGCCCAGCTCATGGCGGATATTTGGCAGGCCCGTCAGCACGATGGAGGTGTCGAGCACGATCATCACATAGCTGACGAGGATAATGGCGAGGATGGCGTTTTTGGAAACGGGAGCAGTGGAATTTTTCATGCATCCACTGTAAACGCTGGCGATTACCGCGACTAGATGCTAAAGTCCGCATGAACTTATTAGGGGAGCTAATCAATGGCCCAGACCAATTACAACGACTTGCTGGCCTTCGTGGCGGTGGCGCGCGAAGGCAGTTTTACCAAAGCTGCAGCCAGGCTGGGCGTGTCGCAGTCGGCGCTGAGCCAGACCATCCGCGCCCTGGAAGCGCGGCTGGACCTGCGCTTGCTGGTGCGCACCACGCGCAGCGTTTCGCCCACGGAAGACGGCGAACACCTGCTGCGCACGGTAGCGCCCCGCTTCGACGAGATCGAATCGGAGCTGGCCATGCTCAGCGAGCGGCGTTTGAAACCGGCCGGCACCATCCGCATCAGCGCCGGCGAGCATGCGACGCTGACGGTGCTGCAACCGGCAATTGCCCGTTTGCTGCCGCTGTATCCCGACATCAATGTGGAAGTGGTGGTCGACAACGGCATGACCGACATCGTCGCCAACCGTTTCGACGCCGGCGTGCGCCTCGGCGAGCAGGTCGCCAAGGACATGATCGCGGTGCCCATCAGCGGCGACTTTCGCATGGCCATCGTCGCCGCGCCCGTCTATTTCAGCAGCCGCCCCAAGCCTTCCACGCCGCAGGAGCTGACCCAGCACAACTGCATCAATATGCGCCTGCCCACGCATGGCGGGCTGTTCGTGTGGGAGTTCGCGAAAGACGGCAAGGAAATCAATGTGCGGGTGGAAGGCCAGCTGGTCTACAACAACCTGGCCGTGCGCCTGCAGGCGGCCTTGGGCGGACTGGGCCTGGCCTGCATTCCGGCAGACGTGGCCGCGCCCCATGTGGCGGCCGGCACCTTGCTGCGCGTGCTGGAGGACTGGTGCCCGCCGTACGCCGGCTACAAGCTGTACTACCCGAGCCGGCGCCATCCGACGCCGGCGTTTACGCTGATGGTGGAAGCCTTGCGCTATCCTGCCCGGCCGGGCTGACCCTTCGGCTTTTCGGCCTTGCCCTGCATCGCCATGATGGTCTGCTGCATCAGCGCGCACAGCGTTTCACGCCCGTCGCGCACGGCAAACACCTCGGCCTGGGTGACGATCAGGGTGCGCCCGGGCCGCACCACCTTGCCGCGCGCAATCAGCAGGTCGCCATCGGCCGGCGCCAGCAGGTTCATCTTGTACTCCACCGTCAGCACGGAAGCGCCCTCGGGCGCCACCGTCATGGCTGCGTAACCGGCGGCCGAATCGGCGATCATGCCCACCACCCCGCCATGCACGAAACCATGCTGCTGCTCAATGCCGCTCCAGTGCGGGACATGGATTTCAGCGCTGCCATGGCCCAGCACGGGCAGGCTGGCGCGGATCAGCAGCATGGCGTTTTGCAAATCGAAACTGGCGCGCACGCGCTCGGCAATATGTGGCGCCAGGTCTGGCGGCGTGGTCAAGCTCATCGGTGGGCTTTCATGGTTTATCGGCAGCCGCCTACTTTACCGCTTTTCCTGCTGCGCCCGCCATTCTTCCGGCGTGTAGGCATAATTCGTCACCTGCATCGACGAGGCGATAGCGATGTCATAGCCGGACAACAGCACCACGACCACATGATCCTGCTTGCCGGCATCGGCATAATGCTCCAGGGCCGCCAGGGCGATGCGCCGCGCCAGCAGTTGCGGCTCCGGCGTGGCGGCATCGACCACCGCACTGACGATCAGGCGATGCGTTTCCCTGTCCTTCGACTTGATGGTTTGAAGGCTGACGCCGACCCGGTCGACGCCGGGCATCCTGCCGATCGTCTGCTGCAGCGACAGCATGCCGGCCAGCTTGTCGCCAAGTGGCGTGTGTTTGAAAAACATGGTGGTGCCGACACAGACGCACAGCACCGCCGCGCCGATCACCGCGCCATGGCCGCGCCATATCTGCGTGCTGGCCGGCAGTATCTTGCCCGGTCCGGCACTCACCACGTAGGCGCCGACGGCCAGGTCGTGCAGGGACTGGCCCGTGCGCCGGTTGAACAGCAGCAAATAATAGACGGCGAAAGTCAGCGAGACGACCAGGATGAAGACAGCTGTATCCACCCAGGCCTGGCCGGAGTCGATGACGGCGCCGTTCAGGAAATAGGCCAGGCAAAAAATGCCCGCGCGTATGAATGCGGCGGGCATGCCGAGCGGCTCGCCCGTGCGTGTTACCACGCGCACCCCCAGCAGGTGCATGCCGAGCGACTGGCCGCCGCGCAGATGGCTCTGCAGCAGGCCAAAGTACAGCAAGGTCACGACAAATCCCACCAGCCGTCCCCACGGCCCCATCGCGGCGAACTGCGCATGCAACAAGGCGCCGGCCACCGCACCGATCACACCCAGCAGTATCGTATCGACGATGAATGCCAGTATCCTGCGCCCGAGGATGGCATTTGCCGTTGGCGGCGCCTTGCTCACCGCCTGCGTCGCTGGCGCGGGAGCTGAGCAAGGCGCCGCGTCCAGTGCCGCCAGCCGCGCTTCGATCTCGGCCACCCGCTCGGGAAAGCGCGCCGCATCGATACGGCCCAATATCTGCCGCAGTTGCCCGGCGCTGTGTTTGCTGTAATCAGGTGTGTCCATTGCTGTCCCGTCCGCATGCCATATTCGTCAATGTTGCAATATAACAATTAACTGGCAGACGGGGAAGTGCCGGCCAGGCCTGCAACCTGGCGTTGCATCAACGTCAAGCAGCGTTTACTGGGTGCCGAAAACGATCAACATTCGATGGCTTCTTTGCTCGGGAATCGCCAGTATGCGGGCCTGCTCCACAGAAACGCAAGTTTTCATGGTAAACCCCGCAGACACCGTGCCGGCATTGCGCGCCAGCACTTCCGGATCGTTGATGACGTCAAAATTCTTTGCGTTCTTGAACATCAGATGCTCGATACCGGCGTCGCCATCGGTCGCCGGTTTGACAACCATCAGTGACCAGCGGCCTTCTTCTCCAAGGAATTTTTTTCTCGCCAGGAATGCGTTGACTCTGTCCGCAGGCGGCTCCGAACCGCGCAACTCGCTCTGATAAGGCGTCATCGGACACAGCAAGGTACCCGATGGCCATCCCAGCGCGGGCAGCGTGGACACCGTGCCAGGACGCAACTGGGCCAGATGTAGGTCGAGCGGGTGCCGTTCCTCGGCGCAGGCACAGAGCGCGGTCAGGGCGAGCACGCCGCAGGCGCGAAACAAGAGAGTCATCGGCAGGTTTTCCAATCAATCGTCATGGCCGGACCGGGCAAGGGCCGGGGCGGGAATGCAGGATCATATCAAAGCCAGGCACTGCATTCCTCTCCAAAACTAACGCCCGGACCTTATTTCTGCCGTAAATTCAAGGGTTCCGCAATCGTCAGCACCACCATGAAGGTCAGGCAGGAAATTGCCGCCATGAAGGCAAACACATAGTCCCAGCCATAATGGTCGAGCAGCATGCCGACGATCCACGGTGTGGCCGCGCCGCCCAGCTGGCCGCCCATATTCACCACCGCGTTGGCGACCGGGAATTTTTCTTTCGACACGAACTGCATCGGATACACCATATAGGCCGAGAAACCGATGCTCAGCAGCACGCCGGTCAGGAACAGCAGCGCGCCGTATTGCAGCGGGTCGGCCGGCGCGTGGATCAGCAGATACATCATGACGGCGGTCGACAGGGCCGAGATCAGCATGCCCGGTTTGCGACGCTTGTCGAGCACGCGGTCGGCCAGCAAGCCGCCCAGGATATTGCCGAATACGGCGCCGACCCACGGCGCGGCCGCCACCATGCCCATGTTCATGATGGAAAACTGTTTTACCGTCAGCAGATAAGTGGGAATCCAGGCCAGCAGCACGCTGGAAATACCGAGCTGGCAGCAATAGCCGAGCGAGCAGCCGATAATGTTCCAGGACTTGAACACGCCACGGCTGGTCGTCACGGTGGGCACCTTGCGCACGCGGATCAGTTTATCGAGCCACGGCATGGCTTTCGAGGTAGCCGCCTCGCTGGTACTGCGGCCATCGGCGCTTTTCTCTTCGATGCAGGCCAGCTCGGCCTGGTTGACGTAGCGGCTCTCGGCCGGCTTGTTGGCCACCAGGAAATACCAGACGATGGCCAGCACGATGCCGGGCACGGAAAACCAGATGAACACTTCGCGCCAGCCCCAGGCGGCGATAATCGCCGCGCCCAGGATCGGCGTGATCACCGGGCCGAACTTCACCGACGACAGGAAAATGCCCGAGGCCGTGCCTTTTTCGCGCGACGGAAACCAGTGATTGATGGTGGTCGTCACGCCGATCGGCAACGGCCCTTCGGCCAGTCCCAGGCCGATGCGGCACAGTTTCAGCGACAGCAGGGAGCCTACCAGGCCCGTCAGCCCGGTGGCGATCGAGGTCAGGATCATGGAAATGGTAAATACCTTGCGCACGCCGAACTTCGACAGCAGCCAGGCGGACGGCAGTTGCGCCAGGGCATAGGCGATTAGGAACAGGCTGACCAGGCCGCCCGCATCGGTATTGCTCATTTCAAATTCCTGGCGCAGGAACGGCAGCACCACGCCCAGGTTGGCGCGGTCGGCGGCGGCGATGGTGTAGACGATAAAGAACAGCGCGGCAACGATCCAGCGGTAGCGCGTGGGGCGGCGTTCGGCCTGCGCGGCCGCGGCAGCGGGCGCGGTGTCAGTGGTGGTATGCATGAGGGTGTCTCCTGGTTTTTTTAGTTTTTTGGCGAACTTAATGCAGTTCCAGCCGGCGCAGCGTCTCTTCCAGCCCCAGCAGTTCCACGGTCGTCGCGCCGCTTCGGATCTGCTGGCGGAAATGCGCTTCCTTGCTTTCCCGCTGGCGGCTTTTCGCCAGCACCTGCTCCACCTCATGCCGTTGCACCACCACCACCCCATCCTGGTCGCCGACAATGATGTCGCCCGGATTGATGCTGACGTCGCCGATCGTGACCGTCACATTGATGCGCCCCGGCTGGAGCTTGCCGGTACCCTTGATCGACAGGCCGCGGCTGAATACGGGAAAGCCCGCTTCGGTCATGGCGGCCGCGTCGCGCACGGCGCCATGGATCACCAGGCCGGCCAGGCCGATGCGCTGCGCCTGTTCGGTAAACACGTCGCCCCACACGCCCGCTTCCAGGAAACCCTTGGCGTCGACCACCAGCACGTCGCCGGCCCTGGCCTTGAGCATGGCGTAGTGCAACATGAGATTATCGGCCGGACGCGTGTCGACCGTAAAGGCCGGCCCGGCCAGGCGCATGTGGGCGGCGATCGGCTTGATGCCGCTGTCGAGCGCGCCCTTGCCGCCCTGTGCTTCGTGCACGGTGGCCGCTCCCAGCTGGCGCAGGGCGTGCAGAGTCTCGATGGAAACTGGTTGGTCCATGATAGGTAGTCCTGTGTTGGAAAGTAAAAGGGGTCAAGCGTCTTGCGCCGGTTTGCGCTGCAGCGTGTGGTAGCCGAATTCGCGGCGCGCCCGCGCCAGCGGCATGCCGTCCAGCGCGGCGGCAACGATGCGCGCTTCGACCGCCTGCATGATGAGTGCCCGCTCGAACACCTCGGCCGCCCTGCCCGCCGGCACGAACACCACGCCGTCCTGGTCGGCCACCACGATATCGCCGGGCGAGACGCGCACGCCGGCCACGCTGACGGGGCCGCCTACGGCATCGACCTGCACCCGGTCCTTGCCAGTGCGCATGAAACGCCCCAGCGCGAACAGCGGGTAGCCGGCCGCATCGGCTTCCCGGGTATCGCGGCACACGCCGTGCACCACCGTGCCGGCGATGGCGCGTTGCGCGGCCAGCTGGCTCATGATGCCGCCCCAGACGGTGCAGTCGGGGCGGCCGTCGTTGTCCAGCACGGCCACGCTGCCGGCCGGCATCTCGTCGAGGTAATCGCCCACGGTGCCGGGCTGGGCCGTGTCGACCGGGCCGAAGCGCACCGTAAACGCGGGGCCGAACAGCTTGCGCGGCCCGGCCACCGGCTGGACACCGACGGCGCTGCCGGGCAGGCCGAAATAGTCGAGCGCGTCCGACACTTCGGCGCTGCTCAGGCCACCGGCCTGGCTCAATTGATCTTGTTCCATGAAACGTCTCCATCGATCTTGTTGTCGTGAAGCCCAGTTTCATATAAAGTGATTTCAATATCAAACATCGATTATTGACTCTTGGATCAATTAAATTGAACTCATGACGAACCTCAGGCAGATACGCTATTTTTGCGAAGTGGTGGAAGCGGGCAGCGCCGCGCATGCGGCCGAGCGGCTGCACGTGGCGCCGACGGCCATCAGCATGCAGCTGAGCCAACTCGAAGCCCATCTGGGCGGCGAGCTGTTCGACCGCTCGCGCCGGCCGATGGAGCCAACCGCGCTGGGCCGCTTTTTCTATCCGCGCGCCAAGGAGCTGCTGCTGCAGGCGGCGCGCCTCGATGACGAAGCCAGGTGCATCGCCAGCGGCAGCCATGGCTGGCTGGGCATCGCGTTTACCCGTTCGGCGACGTTTTCTGTGCTGCCCAGGGCGATCCGGCAATTTCGCGCCGCTTATCCGCAGGTGCAGCTGGACCTGGTGGAAGCGTTATCGGAATACCAGCCGGCGCAGCTGCGCCAGGGCCGCATCGATATCGGCCTGTCGCGCTTTATCGGCCCGTTCGAAGCGCCGCCCGACCTGTGCCACGCGCTGGCGATCGACGATCCTTTGGTGGCGGCCCTGCCGATCCACCATCCGCTGGCAGCGCAGGCGTCGGTCAGCGCGACCGAACTGGCGGCGGTGCCCTTCATCCTGTACCCGAAGGACCCGATCAGCCCGTTCGGCCAGCAGATCGTCGGCGCGCTCAAGGCCGCTGGCGCCGAGCCGGCCGTGGCGTATTCGGCGGTGGAAATCTACACCGCCCTGTCGCTGGTGGCGGCCGGCCTCGGTGCGACCCTGGTGGCGCGCTCGATCGCCGACAACAACCGCACCGATGTGGTGTTCCTGCCGGTGACGGATATCGCCGCCAGCACCACCGTGGTGGCCGTCACGCGGGCCGACGAACAAAGCCGGCTGGTGGCGGCGTTCCTGGCCATCCTGGCCGGCGGCGCGCCAGATGACTTGCGATACGACACGGCTGGCAAAATTGACCGATAATAGAACCATCCTTTTCAAGCCATCACCCTCTTGACCACACCATCCATGCAAGCCGATACCCTCAGCAGCCTGTCCCAGCTTCTCGCCCGCGCCCACAGCGAGACGCTCGCCTTCCCCACCAATGTCAACACGGCCCTGCGTTTGCAGCAGGAACTGGGCAATCCCGATTGCCACGCGGCCGACATCCACCGCCTGCTGCTGTCCGAGCCGGGCCTGTCGGCGCGCGCCGTGTCGCTGGCCAACTCGGTGATGTTCGCCCATGGCCATACGCCCACCGTCACCAGCGTGCGCGCCGCCGTCGAGCGCCTGGGCTACCGCAACCTGCTGTCGCTGGCCACCGCCGCCGTGATCCGCCAGATGAACACCGGCATCAAGGACCAGGCCCTGCGCGCCAAGGCCTCGCAGCTGTGGGCGCACAGCGTGCACGTGGCGGCGCTGGCGCATGAAATCGCCCGCACCATCACCCATGTCGATCCCGACACGGCCCTGTTCGCCGGCATCGTGCACGAAGTGGGCGGCCTGTACCTGCTGGCCGAAGCCGACAAGACGCCGGGCCTGTACCAGCAGCTGGAAACGCAGATGGCGCCGGTGCTGGAAATCGTCGGCCGCGCGCTGATGCGCCAGCTGATCGTGCCGACCCAGGTAGCCGACGCGGTGGTCACCCTGCCCGGCGCCACCGTGCTGCTGCCGCCCGGTGGCTTGCGCGACACCCTGCTGCTGGCCAAGGCGCTCGCACCGGTCGCCTCGCCGCTGCCGCAAATGACAGCCATCGACAACGAAAGGCTGCGGCACTACCTGGAACAAGACCCGGTGTTGCAGGAATTACGCAACAATCCGTCAAACGAGGCAAAAGAGCTGATCGCGGTTTTGCTGGCCTGATCCGATCTGCTATGATGGGAAAGTTGCCGGGGATACACCCGGCCTGACCCGCATCACAGCACTGGATACCGTCTTGACTATCTCACTTCGCATGCTCGGCCTGGCCGCAGCACTGACCGTGGCCTGCAACGCCCACGCCGACAGCTTTGCCTCCTCGGCCTCCAGCGCCGGCTCCGCGTCGAGCGGCAGCGTGTCCGACTCGCTCAGCGGTTCGAGCAACAGCTCGAAAACCGACAAGCGCGTCGACAACGGTCCCTACCGAATCATCGATATCGCCGCCACGCCCGGCCACGCCGGCATGACGCGTTTGACGATGCAGGCCGAAGCGGCCCATCAGCCGCTGGTGCTGGACCTGCCGCAAGCGACGTTCGAGCAGCAGCAGCTGGCGCAAGGCGACATGGTGCATGCGCAAAACCGCGCCTACGGCATCGAATTTTCCCGCAACGACACGCGCGCCGCCTTCTTCCTGGTGCTGGCCGACGAGTGGTACGGCGAACTGGGTACGCGTCCGGTCAGCATGTGAAGCTGCGCCGCTTCCTGGCGCCAGCCCTGCTCTTGATTGCCGCAGGTAGCGCCCAAGCCGGCGGCTCTTGGTCGTCCTCGCGCTTCTGCGACCGCTCGCAGGAACTGACCGCCTCGGAACAGGACAAACTGCTGCGCTTTGCCGCCGTGGTGCGCGAAGAACTTGCCGCCACCGAAGGCAGCGTGGCCCTGATCAGCCGCTCGGGCCTGGACCTGTCGCGCTTCGGCATCCGTTATTCCCACGCCGCGCTGGCCTGGCGCCATGACAGCGACGCCGGCTGGTCCGCGCGCCAGCTGTATTACGCCTGCGACGAAGGCCGCCCGCGCATTTTTGACCAGGGCACGGCCGGCTTTGCGATGGGCACCGACAATCCCCAGCTCGGCTATATCTCCATCGTGCGCCTGCCCGCCGAAACGGTACCGCCGCTGCGCCGCGCCCTGCTCGACCCCGCCCGCGTGCAGCATCTGCTGGCCGGCAGCTACAGCGCCAACGCCTATGCCTACGGCCTGCAATACCAGAACTGCAACCAATGGGTGGTGGAACTCCTGGGCGCCGCCTGGGGCGAACTGCCCGACGGCGCCGACCTGCGCGAACGCGCCCAGGCCTGGCTGCGCACCGCTCCCTACACTCCCGACCCCGTCACCATCCCCTCGCGCTGGCTGATGCTCGGTTCCATTTTCGTGCCGCTGGTGCACCTGTCCGACCATCCGCAGGAAGCCGTCGACACCATGCAGCTGCAGGTCAGCCTGCCATCGACCCTGGAAACCCTGGTGCGCCAGCGCCTGCCCGGCAGCGAGCGCGTGGAAATCTGCCACGACGGCAAGCAGGTGGTGGTGCACAAGGGATGGGAACCGGTGGCCGAAGGCTGTGTGGCGGGGGAAAATGACCGGGTGGTGGTGCTGGACTGAGGACTATACATATGGTGAACCACACCTTCATCTTGAAGATCCAACCATTTTCATTGAGCCCTCCGATTGATGAAAAAATTTGAGTTCAAAAGTCCCTTGCGTGGGGAAGGCCGCATCGTGCGGCAAGCCGGTGGTTTACATCGATATGGTCACATAATAGTATCTGTTGAAGCGACGCAAACGGCGTTTTCGATCTCGTGGGAAGTTTTGCCTGGGCAAATACCTGAGGTATTCAAGGAAGCGGTTTATCGAGGTATTAAGGCAATGTTTCGCCCTGGCGCAAAATTTGGCACATACTCCACTGATGGACTCTTGGTCCGCATCATAGACGGAAGATCACACGAGACTGATTCCAACGAAGGAAGCTTCGAAATTGCATCCGCTTTAGCCTTAACGGCAGCTCTGCAGCCGCTGGTTGCCGGCTAGTGGATAGCACGTCTCATCTGACTCAGCATGAACTACAGAATAAAAATCCAGGCAATTGTTGGAGGCAAATACCGGCATGCCCTCTTCTATCGCTTCCCAGGTGGGCTGCGATTCGCGTTGTCCGAGGGAGGCAGTCCGCTGGACATGGCCTTGTCGGCACTGCGCAAGGCGACCACCGTTTGCGATGACGTTTTTGCCGGAGAGGAACGCATCCTGGTCCACCTGATGGCCTATGCTCCAGCGTCCCGCTTCGGCTTGCGAACCATGCTCAAGGAGCTCCGCGTGGCAGGCGTGGCCGTGTCCAGGGAAAGAGAGGTGTGGTTTGACAAGTACGAACATGGCGACGCCGACGATGAAATAGTCATCCACTGCGCTTTTGAAGTGCCTGTCGCCAAACTGCAAAACCTGCTGTGGTGTGCCATCACCCTGGACTTGTATCCATTGAGCCCGAGACCGCGCTGCCGGGTCTATCTGCTCAACACGAACAAGGGGATTGTTGCGCACACTTATGACGACCGGGGGATGGATGTCGTCAGCCTGAACAAGCCTGCTTTGGCCGACTTGTACCAGCGGCATCACCACTTGCTCTGCGATCACGACATGGTGGCGATGCGCGAGAGCTTCGGGCCTTTATAGGCCGACGCCCCCGGCATCGCAAGTGGAAGGTCAGGCTTCGCTGGAAGCCGCCGCCTTGCCCCGCGCCACATGCAGTTTCTTGAAGCTGTCGATCAGGCGCTGGTGGCGGTCCAGGCCTTCCAGTTTCATGCTGGTCGGCGTCAGGCCATGGAAGCGCACGCTGCCGTCCATGGAACCGAGCACCGCGTCCATGCGGGCATCGCCAAACATGCGGCGGAAGTTCACAACGTAGTCGTCCAGTTCCAGCTCGTCGTCCAGCTCCACTTCCAGCACCACGTTCAGCGCCTGGTAGAACAGGCGGCGCTCGACGGTGTTGTCGTTGTATTGCAGGAAGGCTTCGACCAGTTCCTGCGCCTCGTCGAAGTTCTGCAAGGCCAGCTGGATCAGCAGCTTCAGTTCCAGGGTCGTCAACTGGCCCCATACCGTGTTTTCATCGAATTCGACACCGATCAGGGTGGCGATATCGCCATATTCGTCGAGCTCGCTGTTTTCCAGGCGGTCGAGCAGTGCTTCCAGGCTGTCATTATCCAAGCGGTGCAGGTTCAATACGTCCTCGCGAAACAGCAGCGCCTTGTTGGTGTTGTCCCAGACCAGGTCTTCCACCGGATACACTTCCGAATAACCGGGCACCAGAATGCGGCAGGCGGCGGCGCCCAGGTTATCGTAGACAGCCATATAGGCATCCTTGCCCATCTCGGCCAGGATGCCGAACAGGGTGGCCGCTTCTTCGGCGTTCGAGTTTTCGCCGTGGCCGGAAAAATCCCATTCCACAAAATCGTAATCGGCCCTGGCGCTGAAGAAGCGCCACGAGACGATGCCGCTCGAATCGATGAAGTGCTCGACAAAGTTGTTCGGCTCGGTAACAGCGTTGCTGGCAAAGGTCGGGCGCGGCAGGTCGTTCAGGCCTTCGAAGCTGCGGCCCTGCAGCAATTCCGTCAGGCTGCGTTCCAGCGCCACTTCCAGGCTCGGGTGTGCGCCAAACGAGGCAAACACGCCGCCGGTGCGCGGGTTCATCAGGGTCACGCACATCACCGGATACACGCCGCCGAGCGACGCATCCTTGACCAGCACCGGAAAGCCCTGCTCTTCCAGGCCACGGATGCCGGCCACGATGCCCGGATATTTCGCCAGCACTTCCTGCGGCACGTCCGGCAAAGCCATTTCGCCTTCGAGGATTTCGCGCTTGACGGCGCGCTCGAAAATTTCGGACAGGCACTGTACTTGCGCCTCGGCCAGCGTATTGCCGGCGCTCATGCCGTTGCTGACATACAGGTTTTCGATCAGGTTGGACGGGAAATACACCACCTTGCCATCGGACTGGCGCACGTACGGCAGCGAGCAGATGCCGCGCCCGGCATTGCCGGAATTGGTGTCGACCAGGTGCGAGGCGCGCAATTCGCCGTCGGGGTTGTAGATGGCGAGGGTGTATTTGTCGAGGATCTCTTTCGGCAGCTTGTCGTTACGGCCGGGCTTGAACCAGCGCTCGTCCGGATAATGGACGAAGGGCGCGTTGGCGATCTCCTCGCCCCAATAAGCGCCGCCATAGAAATGGTTGAAATTCATGCGTTCGATGAATTCGCCGAGGGCCGATGCCAGCGCGCTTTCCTTGGTGGCGCCCTTGCCGTTGGTAAAACACATCGGCGAATGGGCGTCGCGGATATGCAGCGACCAGACATTGGGCACGATATTGCGCCACGAGGCGATTTCGATCTTCATGCCCAGGCCGGCCAATATCGAAGACATATTGGCAATGGTCTGCTCCAGCGGCAGGTCCTTGCCGGCGATATAGGTGCTCGCCTGCCCGTCGGCATTCGCATTGAGCATCAGCAGGCCCTGGGCATCGGCGTCCAGGTTGTCCACTTCCTCGATCACGAACTCGGGGCCGGTCTGCACCACTTTCTTGACGGTGCAGCGGTCGATCGAGCGCAAGATGCCCTGGCGGTCCTTGGCCGAGATGTCGGCCGGCAGCTCGACCTGGATCTTGAAGATCTGCTGGTAGCGGTTTTCCGGATCGACGATATTATTTTGCGACAGGCGGATATTTTCAGTGGGAATATTGCGTGTATCACAATACAACTTCACGAAGTAAGCTGCGCACAGGGCCGACGAAGCGAGGAAATAATCGAACGGGCCAGGCGCCGAGCCATCGCCCTTGTAGCGGATCGGCTGGTCGGCGATGACCGTAAAATCATCGAACTTGGCTTCGAGACGCAGCTTGTCGAGAAAGTTGACTTTAATTTCCATGAGGTATTCCAATATTTTGCTTGAAAGAGTTAGGCGCTATTATCCTTTCTTTCTGGAATACCGCATAGATCGTTGACTTTTACGCGCTTACACCGTCAGCGACTCGCCAATCGCATAAAAGTGGCCACCGGCGATATAGTGCAGGCTGCGCAGCGACGGGTCGGCGTCCTGGAAATGCCAGTGGCCGTCACGAAACACGCGCGTGTCGGCCCACGCTCCCACCACTTCGCCGATAAACAGATCGTAGGTAGCCTGGTTGTGCGGCTCCGGCACCAGCTTGCACGCCAGCCAGGCCGAGCACCCTGCCACGAACGGCTGATCATGACCATCGATATCGAACAGTTCCACGCCGGCGCGCGCCAGCTTGTCGGGCATATCGGCCAGGCTGTTGGTGCCGACCACGTGGGTCAGTTGCAACTGCGCCGCGGTCGGCACCTGGATCACGAAGATGCCGCTGGCTTCGACCAGCGCGCGGGTGCGGGTGGCCTTGTCCAGCACTACCGTCAGCTTGGGCGGCGCAAAATCGAGGGCGCAGGCCCAGGACGCGGCCATCACATCGTCGACGCCATCATGGCGGGCCGAGACCAGCACGGCCGGGCCGTGGTTGATCAGGCGGTAGGCTTTTTCCAGCGGGACTTCCTTGACATGGCTTTGCATGATGTTCCTGTTGTTAAGTCAAATGGTCGGAGGTGATGACCCGCACGCCGGGCGTGGCCAGCAGCGCCGCCTCCAGCAGCACCTGCGCGATGCGTTCCGCCGGGTTGATGCGCCAGCGCGCGGGCAGCACCGGCGCCAGCGCGCCCAGCACAAAGGCCAGCGCCGCCTCGCCGGCGCGCACCGACTCGCGTTCGCCGCCGATCAGGCCGGGGCGCACCTGCGTCAGCGAGGCAAAGCCCAAGGTGGCCAGTGCGCGTTCCAGTTCGCCCTTGACCCGGTTGTAGAAAAAGCGCGAAGCCGGATCGGCGCCTGCCGCTGAATTGAGCACATATGCCGGCGTGCCGGCCGCCCGGGCCAGGCGCGCCACCGTCAGCGGGTAGTCAAAATCGACCTGGCGAAACGCCGCTTGCGAACCGGCCACCTTCATGGTCGTGCCCAGCGCGCAGATGACGGCGTCCGCCCGCCACCAGGTCGCGTCAAGCGCCAGGGCGTCAAAATCGACCGATGGCGCGATCAGTTTCGGGTGCGCCGGCAAGGGCTTGCGCGCCAGCGCCACCACGGTGGTCACGCGCGCATCGGCCAGCGCCAGGCGCAACACATGCCGCCCCACCAGGCCGGTGGCGCCTGCCAGCAGCAATTTCATGACGACCTCTCTTTATATTCGATGCCACACGATACAACATGGGGCCGGTCGGCTACAACGGAAAATCCTGCTGCGCCGCCTTGCGTTCGCTATAGCGGCTGGTGAGGTAGTCGCTGCGCTCGCGCACGATCAGGGTGAATTTCACCAGTTCTTCCATCACGTCCACCAGGCGGTCGTAGTAGGCCGAGGGCTTCATGCGGTCATCGTCGCCGAATTCCTGCCAGGCCTTGGCCACCGACGACTGGTTCGGGATGGTCACCATTCGCATCCAGCGGCCCAGAACGCGCAGGCCATTGACGGCGTTGAACGATTGCGAGCCGCCCGAGACCTGCATCACAGCCAGGGTGCGGCCCTGGGTCGGGCGCACGCTGCCCAGTTCCAGCGGCAGCCAGTCGATCTGCGACTTGAACACACCCGTCATCGCGCCATGGCGTTCGGGGCTGCACCACACCTGCCCTTCCGACCACAGCGACAGTTCGCGCAATTCCTGTACCTTCGGATGCTCGGCGCCGACGCTGTCGACCATCGGCAGGCCGTGCGGGTCGAACACGCGCGTCTCGGCGCCGAAATGGCGCAGCAGGCGCTCGGCTTCCAGCACCAGTAGCTTGCTGAATGAGCGCTCGCGCAGGGAGCCGTACAGCAGCAGGATGCGCGGCGCGTGCGTCATCGCCGCCGGCGAGAGTTTTTCAATCGTCGGCGTATCGACGTGAAGCGCGCTGAGGTTGGGCAGGCTGGCGCTGTCAGTCATGGGGCACCACCCGCTGTCCGTCTTCCTTGGTAAACGGCGCCAGCTGCGGCAGCGGCAGGATCTCCAGCACCACTTCCGACGGCCGGCACAGGCGCACGCCGAGCGGCGTGACGACGAAGGGCCGGTTGATCAGGATGGGATGGACCAGCATGGCGTCCAGCAGCGCCGCATCGCCAAGCGCCGCATCATCCAACCCCAGCTCCAGGTAGGGCGTGCCCTTCTGGCGGATCGCCTCGCGCACGGTCAGGCCGGCGCGCGCGACCAGGCCGGCCAGCACCTCGCGCGAGGGCGGATCTTGCAGGTAGTCGATGACCTGCGGTTCGACGCCGGTATTGCGTATCAGCGCCAGCGTGTTGCGCGACGTGCCGCAGGCGGGGTTGTGGTAAATCACGATGTCCATGTTCAGCCTTTCAGTTCAGTTCAGTTCAGCTCGGTTCAATTCAAACGCAGCGCCAGCGCCGCCAGGGTCAGGAGCAGTACCGGCACCGTCAGCACCACGCCGGCCTTGAAGTAGTAGCCCCACGAGATGTGGATGTTCTTCTGCTCCAGCACATGCAGCCACAGCAAGGTGGCCAGGCTGCCGATCGGCGTGATCTTCGGCCCCAGGTCGCTGCCGATCACGTTCGCGTAGATCATCGCCTCGCGCACGGCGCCGTGGGCGGCGGTGGGTTCGATCGCCAGCGCGCCCACCAGCACCGTCGGCAGATTGTTCATCACCGACGACAGCAGCGCCGTCAGCACGCCGGTCCCCATCGCCGCTCCCCACACGCCGTATTGCGCGAAATGGTCGAGCATGCCCGTCAGGTAGCCGGTCAGGCCCGCATTGCGCAAGCCGTACACCACCATGTACATGCCGAGCGAGAAAATCACGATCTGCCACGGCGCGCCGCGCAGCACGGCGCGGGTGGAAATCACCGATCCGCGCCCGGCCACCAGCAGCAGCACGCCGGCGCCCGCCGCGGCGACGGCGCTGATCGGCACGCCGGCCGGCTCGAGCCAGAAAAAGCCGGCCAGCAGCAGCGCCAGCACCAGCCAGCCCGCCTTGAAGGTGGCGCCGTCGCGGATGGCGGCGGACGGCAGGCCCAGTTGCGCCAGGTCGTAGTCGCGCGGGATATCGTGGCGAAAAAAGGCCAGCAGCACCAGCAGGCTGGCCAAGACGGCGACCAGATTGACCGGCGCCATCACCGACGCGTAGCGGGCAAAGCCGATATGAAAATAGTCGGCCGAGACGATGTTGACCAGGTTCGACACCACCAGCGGCAGGCTGGCCGTGTCGGCGATAAAGCCGGCCGCCATCACATAGGCCAGCATGGCCCTGGCGGAAAACTTCAGTTCGCGCAGCATGGCGATCACGATCGGCGTCAGGATCAGCGCCGCGCCGTCATTGGCGAAGATGGCGGCCACCACCGCGCCCAGCAGCACCAGCAGCACGAACAGCCGGCGCCCGCTGCCGCCGCCCCAGCGCGCCACGTGCAGCGCGGCCCACTCGAAAAACCCGGCCTGGTCCAGCAGCAGGCTGATGATGATCACGGCGACAAAGGCGCCGGTGGCATTCCACACGATCTGCCAGACGGCGGGAATGTCGGACGGCGCGATTACGCCGGCGGCCAGCGCCACGGCCGCGCCCAGCACCGCGCTCCAGCCGATGCCCAGGCCACGCGGCTGCCAGATCACCAGCGCCAGGGTGGCGGCAAAGATGGCAAAGGCGGTCAGCATGGCGCGCCACCGCAGCAGTTTTCGGTCAGGAAGCCGATCAGCGCGTTCATGCTGTCCATTTGCGCGGCGTAGATGATGAAGCGCCCTTCCTGGCGCGCCGTGACCAGCTGCGCGTGCGACAGCTCTTTCAGGTGGAACGACAGCGACGACGGCGCGATGCCCAGGTGTTCGGCGATCTTGCTGGCGGCCAGGCCGTCGGGACCGGCCTGCACCAGCAAGCGGAAAATGGCCAGGCGCGATTCCTGGGCCAGTGCCGCCAGGGCGGCCAGGGCATATTGAGTTTGCATGAGCGTCATCACATTGATTCGATGTTTCAATAATAGTCGAAATGTGGAAGCAATGTAAAGCCCAGCCGGCTTGCAGGAGCAAGCTGGCCGGGCCGGGTTGCTACACCATAGTCGACCTTACTTGATGGCGATCGCCAGGTCCGTCAGGCCCACCTGCCCGCTGCCTATCAGCGAAGCGGCTGCGCTGGCGCCGCTCGGCACCGCCGCGCCTGTCGCCAGGTCGATGCGGTACAAGGAGCTCGCGCCGGTCGGTGTGGTGCGCAGTGCCGCCAGCGCCAGGCCATTGGCGCCGCCGGCGATATCGAAGCCGACGTCGCCCGCCGGCAGCACGCCCAGCAGGCCCACATTGACCAGGGTGCCGTCGTTCGGCGGATTTTGCAGCGCCAGGCTGGCGCTGGCCGTATCGATATCGTACAAGGCGGTGGTGGTGGCGCCGGCAATGCTGTTGGTATAGGCCGCGGCCGTGATGACCGGCAGCGCGCCGGCGCGGTTGATGGCGCCATCGGTGGTGGTGGCGCCCGTGTCGACATTGATGCGCAGGCTTTGGCCCGTGTTGCCGATCACGCGCAGGCGGTCGGCCACCGGGTTGAAGTCGACGCCGAAGGCGGTGCCGGCGATCGCCGTGTACGGCGCGGTAGCATCCGCCGCATCGGCCGCCAGGGTCGCCTTGACGGTCGCCACGCCGGTGGCCGGATCGATGGTGACGATGCGCGCGTTCGACGAAATACCATACAGCAGGCCATCCTTGGGCCGCACGTCAAAGCCCAGCAAACGCTCGCCCGCAGCCAGGCCGGTCACGGCCACATTGGCATCGAGCGTATTCGGCGTGGCGGACTTGAAGGTGACGATGCGGCTGTCGTCCGTCAAGCCGTAGGCAAGCGGCGCGGCCGGCGTCTTGAGGGCGATGCCGCGCAGCTCTTCGCCGCCGGCTACCGGCACGACAAAAGTGGCAGGCGCGGTGGTGGCCGACAGGTTGACCGCATACAGATTGCGCACGCCGCCCACCGTCATGATGGCGTAGCCGGTATTGGTGCGCGCATCGATATCGAACCCCGTCACGGCGGTGGCGGTGACGCCCAGCGGCACCGGGCTGGCCAGGGTGCCGTTGTTCGGCGGATTCTGCGTGTACAGGGTGCTGTTCGCCGCGTCGATCACGAACAGCGTGGTGCTGGCGGTGCCGGCAAAGCTGTTGGTGTAGGCGGCCGCCGTGATGGCGGTATTGGCCGCGCCGCCGTTGATATTGCCATCGGTGGTGGTGGCGCCGGTGTCGACATTGATGCGCAGGCTCTGGCCCGTATTGCTGACGATGCGCAGGCGGTCGGCGACCGGGTTGAAATCCACGCCGAAGGCGGTGCCGGCCAGCGCCGTGAACGGCGCCGTGGCGTCGGTGGCGTCGGCCGCCAGGGTCGCCTTCAGGGTGGCCGCGCCCGTGCCGCCATTGATCACATAGATGCGCCCGGTGCTGCTGACGGCATACAACTGGCCGTCGGCCGGACGAAAATCGATGCCCAGCAGGTTTTCGCCCGATTGCAGGCCCGTGATGGCGGCCGTGGTGCGTACCGTGCCAGGCGAGGCGCGGTCGAACGAGATCAGCTTGTTGCTGGCGGTGAGCACAAACACATCGCCCGCCGTCAGCACCGGCAAGGTGGTCGGCGGTGGCGTGATGACACCGACCTCATCATTGTCGCCGCCACCGCAAGCGGCGAGGGACAGCGCAATCGAGGAAACAAGCAGCAGCTTGGCAAACGGCAGTTGGGGCATGGTCGTGGCTCCTGTAGTGGTTATAGAGGTGCCGCCCACCTGCGAAAACAGGGGGCGCACACCGGTACTACCCACCGGATGCGGTTTTGGATGCAGGCCATGCAAAATAAATTTCCTGGCTCACCTCGACCCCGGAGCGGAAGCAGGGGGTGAATGCACCGCGGGCGCCTGGCCATCGGCAAGGAAGCCGCCGCATTCTTTCTGGATTTTTTCCGCGTTCATGGCGCGCAGCTCCTGCACTACCTCTGCCAGCTCTTTCCGGAAGCCCGGATCGGCATCGAGCTGCGCATAGGCCTGCGGATACTGGGACACCACCCTGGCCAGTATGGACTGGTACAGCGTGGCGCGCGTGGGGTCGCGTTCGGAACACACCTGCGACATGCCGGCCACCAGCGAATAAAACGGATTCGGTCCGCACTCGGCAAACTCCGGCGGGCAAGGCCGGGTCGCAAAGGCGGCGTGCGACGCCAGCAATGCCGTCAACGCCACCATGGTTTTCAGTTTCATCGTCGCATCCCCCTTGCCGCCATGCTAACGGATCAGGCCAGCGCAGCGCGCCCGATATGGCGGCCCAGGAAGTCCAGCATCGCCGCCGCGATCTCGGCGCCATGCGTTTCGAGGGCGAAGTGGCCGGTATCGAGAAAGCGCACCTCGGCGGCGGCATTGTCGCGCTTGAACGCTTCGGCGCCGGCCGGGATGAAAAACGGATCGTTGCGGCCCCAGATCGCCAGCGTCGGCGGCAGATGGCGGCGGAAATAGTCGTGCAGCTGCGCGTACTGTTTGATGTTCTGGCCATAGTCGAGCAGCAGGTCCATCTGCACCTCGACGCCGATGCGCTCGATCGCCGCATGGGCCAGCTGCCACGGTTCCGGCGCGATCAGGCTCACATCGTTCACGCCCTGCGTGTACTGCCACTTCGTCATTTCCAGCGTGTTGAAACGGCGCAGCGCTTCGCGGTTGGCGGCGCTCGGTTCGGCCCAGGCACGGCGCATGTCGGCCCAACCTTCGCTCAAGCCCTCTTCATAGGCATTGCCGTTCTGGCTGACGATGGCGGTGATTTTTTCGGGGTGGTTCACCGCCAGGCGCCAGCCTACCGGCGCGCCGTAGTCGAACACATACAGCGCGTAGCGGTCCAGGCCCTTGGCAACAGTAAAAGCGTCCATCACCGCCGCCAGCCGGTCGAAGGTGTATTCAAACGACACCTCCGGCAGCACGCTGGTCTGCCCGAAGCCCGGCAGGTCGGGCGCGATCACATGGTAGTGGCGCGCCAGTTGCGGCATCAGGTCGCGAAACATATAAGACGAGGCGCCGAAGCCGTGCAGCAGCAACAGCGTTGGCGCATCGGGCGAACCGGCTTCGCGGTAGAACAGATCGACGCCGTCGACGGCGAGAGTGTGGTTATGAACCTGGTTGGACATGATGACTCCTTCAATAAGTTGGGCAAGGTTTTTAATAACCTTTATAATTTAACTTTAAAGGTTACTTGAGCCCAGTATGGACAGCACAAAGTAACCTGTCAAGATATTTTTAAAGGGTTACTTTATGCATTATCCAGGAATTCAGCAGGTTGCCACGGCGCCGCAAGCGCCCTTGCTGGGCGACCACCTGGCGATGGACTTGATCAATACGCAGGCGCGCAGCCACGGCCAATTGCATGACTTCTGGGCGACGGCGGACGATGTGCTGCAGTGGCTGGCGCGCTGCGGCATCACGCCGGCGCCCGATGCGGAGCCGGTCGAGACGGCAGCCTTGCTGGCGCAGGCGCAGGCGCTGCGCGCGCTGGCGCAGCAGCTGGTCGCGCAGCGCAAGGACGGCAAGGATGACAAGAATGAAGAGATCGACGGCCTGAACCGGTATTTGCAGGCCTGCCTGAGCGCGCCGCTGCTGGAGCGCGGCGCCGATGGCCAGCTGGTCTTGAACCGCCGCGCGCGAGGCGACGCCCTCGCCTGCCTGCTCGGGCCGGTCGCCGAAGCCGTCGCGCAGCTGCTGGTGGAAGGCGATTTCAGCCTCGTGAAACAGTGCGAACACCCCGATTGCATCCTGTGGTTCTATGACCGCACCAAAGCGCACAAGCGCCGCTGGTGCAGCATGGCCTTGTGCGGCAACCGCTACAAGGCGGCGCAGTTCAGGAAAAAAAGTAGCGGCGCAGCGGTGTGAACCGCGACACCATCGGTCCTGCCTGATAACCGTTAGCCACCCGATATCGGCATCGGTCGCAAATCGTCACGGCCGGCAGGAAATGGCGGCTAAAGTAAGTCCATGAGGTTTCGCCCACTCTCCCCACAAGGACCGCCATGACACCATTCCGCCATATTGCCGGCACCTCCATTTTTCTCGCCACTACGGCGTGCTGCGCACGGTTGCAACTACTGCTAGCCGCTGCTAGGACAATGGCGACTCAAGACGTCGACGGGCAGTAGCTCGCACATGGGCATCGCCACCCATGACATTGGCCATGGACTATTTTTTTGCGTGTATCCTTTTATTCAATTCCCGACCTGCGAGCTTGCCATTACAAGCTGTTAGTTTCAAGGCTATAGCAGAGACAAGCAACAACTTGGCCAATGCCTGTTCTTTCAATATAGATCTAATGCAAGACCGACTTCACTTAATGAGGATATAAATAAATCATTTTCCTTAAGATACTTGCATGATTTATAATTTAAAAATTGCACGCCAATCACTATTAACCGAAGATGAGAAAATTCGGTGAAATTCACTAAATTAATTATTTGCTCACTTGCCTCACTTGGCTCAAATCCATTATTTTCGCAAAGTTTATCACATGTTGCTTTTACGGTAACATAAAACATCCGCAAAATTCCAAAAATTTTATCATCGTAGTCCAATTCTTCAAGAAATTCACCTATTACTTTTTCACTTGCATTAGCTTCTCTTAATTTTTCAATTTCCTCCTCAATATAAGATACCGCAATAGATCCTGATTTTTCTACTATTTTTTCATCGCAATATGCATATATTTTAAAATCACGAAAGCTACTTTTTTGAGATTCTATCATATTGAAAAATAAATCATTAAAAGATCTAAAATTTTCTGATTTTTCGTTATTTTTTAATTCTTTTTTTAGATCTTTATTTGCTTCGGTTTGCAATGTTACTGATTTTATTAACAGTATGACTGATAAAGAACTTAATATTGGATTTAACGTTCCCCCTACATAGTCGCCAAATTGCCCCCAAACCGCAGTATCGCTTGATAAATTACTTCCATATAATGGAAAAAATTTCGCTATGTAAGCAATTGTTATTAATAAAATTGCAAATCCTATAAAATAATAAATATTTTTATTATTCATAAAATCCTGAGATGAAATATTTCACCACTTTTCCATCGAGTATCCTTAATGCTCGAACTTGTAATTTTATATAAATTCGCTGTTCTTTCTCAAGTAAATTATTCGAAGCAAGATTATCTGATAACGTTTGCTTAGCATTTAAATTAACCAATTTATACTCTGCACCAAAACCAAATGCTGTAGTCTCATTATCTTCCAATAATTCAAGTCGACCATTTCCGGTATTTATATTCAACCTTGTAATCGCAGCCAAAATATCGATGTTTTGAGGATCTAATTTTGTCGCAAGAGTAGCACCTGTAACTCTATCAAATTTTGCCAATACTTTTTGCTCTTCTCGATTTTTTCTAATCCTAATTTTCACATCATAATTAAATTTAAAACTTGTATCGTGAATATTTTTCATTGCTGATGCTCGAAGGTGTTTGCTGAGTTCCTCTCCTATCTCTCCAAGATCTTCGATAATTTTTTTTGCAGCTATGCCCACCCCTCTGGTTTCTTTATATACCGATTCATTTAAAAAGTAAGAAAGAATTTCTGAAAAAACCTCCCATCCAATTTCGCCATACTTGGTCTTTAATTTCTCATCAAAAATATCCAATGTAAAGATTTGACCATATGATCCACTAAAACTAGATTTCAATACCGTTCTAACTTTCCCTTTAAAAGTTTTTCTTTCTGGAATTTTCCCAGCTAAAACTGTTTCTGAAATCGTTCTGACAGCGTCTGATGATCCCTGAAGTGTCTTAAGACCAGATCTCATTTCAACCGAATAGTCCGGACTATCTATAATTACATCAAGATCGACTGTCATAGTTACCTTTAAATTGTATATCAAGTAGGATAAATCCTACATGATAGCTTTATTTTCCGCATTAAATCTCTCCAAATTTCACATAAATGAAGATATGTCCGTACGGTCATTAATTCAACTTGCGTGAAGACGGATCCGATTATTATTAAATGATTACTATTGATACTTCGACAATTATCTTCATCCTTATATTTGTAAAATTCCAATTACATTGATACTTAGATGGTGACTGTTCAGCAGCTTTGGCAGCAATAAAAGTTATAAACAGTTGCGGATAAGTTCATCATGCTGGCTATGGCAAAAAAACGTACCCCTCCCGACTTCTCTGCCCTCACACGCCGTGAACTTGAGGGCGTCGTGTTGTCGCTGTGGAAACAGCTGGATGCGCTGGAGTGGAAGGTCAACAAGACCAGCCAGAATTCGAGCAAGCCGCCGTCGTCCTATGGCTTGCTCAAGAAGACGAGTGCGTTGCGCGAACCATCGGGCAAGTCGCCCTGTGGCCAGACCGGTCACAAGGGCATGACGCTCAAACGCGTTGCCGAACCGACCGATACGGTCAATCATCCGTTGCCGCAGCAGTGCATGCGTTGCCACAGCGTGCTGCCGCTGGAGCAGGCCGAGGTGGCCGCGCTGCGCCAGATCATCGACGTGCCGGCCACGGTGTTTGACGTCATCGAGCACCGCACGCTGGCGGTGACCTGCCGCTGCGGCCAGGCCCATGTCCCCAGCTTTCCCTACGAGGTTACCGAACTGGTGCAATACGGACCCAATGCGCGCGCCTTGGGCGTGCATTTGACGCAAGGCCAAATGCTGCCGTATGCGCGCACCGCCGAACTGATCCACGATGTGTATGGCTTGACGATCTCGCCGGCCACGCTGATGGCGTGGGTGGCAGAAACGCGCGCGGCCCTGAACGCCGACGAATCGGGCCTGCGCTTGGCTGGCAAACTGCACTGGTTGCACATCGCCGCCAGCGACACGCTGACCTAGTATGGCGTACACGCCAAGCAGGGTATGGCGGCCATCGAGGCACATGGCATCGTGCCGAACCGCCTTGGACGTGCTGGCGCACGATTGCTGGGCGTCATACTGGCGACTTGACAATTCGGTCCATGCTTTACGCAATGCCCACTTGTTGCGCAAACTGGTCTATCTGAAGGAAGTCACAGGCCAGCAATGGCCCGAGGCGATGATGCAGTTGCTGCTCGGCGACAATCGGGTCTGCACGAAGGTCCGGTACCAACAGCGCACGCTAGAAGCCAGTGATGTTGCCTTCCGTACTGTCTACGATGCCTTGGTGCGGGAGAGGTAGCGATGCATCCCGAAACCACGCAACAAGCTAGCAGCGCGGCCTGATCGGTCGTCGCGCAGATCGCCTTCAGCGGCCTGTCAGGACCATAGCGAAACAGACGCGACTCGCAGGTCCACAGCAATCAACGTGACCATCGCAAAAGGTACGCTCCACCTTGTTCTAGGCGCTGGCTGGCGCCTCGCTGGCCGCCTCGCTAATTGTATCCGTCACATCTCCTGGGGCCAAGCCGAGCGGAGTATTGCCGTGTCGTTCAAGCACAAAAGGCAGCTGGCGCTGCGGGAGGATGGTTTGGAACGCATTGTTCTCGCCATAAAGACAGTCCGACACAATGGACTGGAAGCGAATGCCAGGCGCTATCACTTGTTCGATAAGGTCCAAGACAATTTGTGGCTTGGTGTGGAAAGCAGCCTCGCGTCAAGCTACTACTAGCATATGAGCCCGTCTAACAGACGCCCACAAAGCTAAGACCGCAGCACCTTGAAGCCATGCGTGCCGTCGCGCCCCAGCTGCGCCACCAGGCCAAACTCCCAGTCGAGATATGCCTGCATCTGCTCGTGCTGGTTGTCGGTGCCTTCATATGGCCGGCGGTAGCGGTCGATCAGGGGCGAGGCCAGGCGGGTCGGCCCGGTTTCCAGCGGCAGCCCCTGTTCGGCCCACGCCGCCGTACCGCCGGCCAGCACGAACACGGGCGCGCCGGTGATCTCGCGCAGGTCGGCGCTGGCAAAGCGCGCCAGCAGGCTGCTGCCGCAGGTGAGCACATAGCGGCGCGTGTCGCCCGGCAGTTTTGCCAGCGCCGCGCGCAGGTCCGAGCGCAGCGCGAACCAGGCGCCGGCGACATGGCGCTTGTTGTAGTTGACGCCGCTGGTAAAGTCCAGCACCACCGTCTGCACGGGGTCCTCGGCCAGCCACTGGGCCAGCTGCGCCGGGCTCACCTCATCGACCACCGGCAGCGGCGGTAGCGGCGCGCTCCAGGTTTTTTGCGCCTTGAAATCAAGCGATGACAGGCCGTCGACCACATGCACCTCATGATTCATCTGGCGCAGCCACGACGCCGTCAGGTTGGCGCGCACGCCGTCGTCGTCCGCCAGCACGAAGCGCGCGCCGCGCACGGGGCCGAACTGTTCGGTTTCCTGTACCAGCTGGCCGCCGGGCGCGCTACGAAAACCGGCCAGGCTGCCCAGCGCAAATTCGGCCGGGCTGCGCACGTCGAGATAATACGTGGTGCGGGCGGGGTCGGCCTGGAATGCCGCCAGGCCGGCCGCATCGATGCGCCGCACGCCGGCGCGCTCGGCCAGCGCCCGCGCGCGTGTCTGCGCCACCTCGCGCTGGCCGTGCTCCGCGTCTTCAGGATACACGCGCGTCTGGCCGTGCTGCAGCTGCTGTCCCGCCAGGGTCCAGCCGATGGTGCCGTTGCGCAGCGCCGCCACCGGGTTCGGCACGCCGGCATTGCGCAGCGACTGCGTGCCGATAATGCTGCGCGTGCGCCCGGCGCAGTTGACGACGATGGTGGTGGCCGGGTCCGGCGCGATGGCGCGCGCGCGCAGGGCCAGCTCGGCGCCCGGCACGCTGATGCTGCCGGGGATGCTCATGGTGTGGTATTCGTCGTAGCGGCGCGCGTCGAGGATGACGATATTCGCCCTGGCATCGATCAGCGCCTGCAATTGCTCGGCGCCCAAGGACGGCGTATGCGCCTGTTCCTCGACCAGTTCGCCGAAGGCCTTGCTCGGCACGTTCACGTCGCGGAACAACTCGCCGCCGGCCGCGCGCCAGCCTTCGACGCCGCCGTCGAACAGCGATACATCAGTGTAGCCCAGGGTGCGCAGGCGTTCAAACGCCACCTGGTCCAGCCTTTCGCCGCCGTCGATCAGCACGACGGGCACGTCGCGGCGCGGCAGCTTGGTATAAGCATCGAGTTCGATGCGGCCCAGCGGCAGGTTGGCGGCAAACAGCGGGTGGGCCTGGGCGTGAGGGTCTTCCTCGCGCACGTCGAGCAGCGCGATCTCCTGCCCGGCCAGCAATTGTTCGCGCACCTGCTGGTAGCTGCGGCGGGGGAAGACGGCCAGGCCGTTGGTGACAGGATTCTTGGTCATGGTCTGCTCATTCAAAGTGATTAATTGGCGTAGCCGGAACGGAAGGGCTTGACGGCGCCCTCCGGCGTAAATACGGAGCGGTCGACGGCGCCGATATCGGCGCCATAGATGTGGATGCCGATCGAGACGCGGTCGTCATAGGCATTGGCCACCTGGTGGATATCGCCGATGGCGGGCGAAACGGCCGTCACCTGGCCCGTTTCCAAGCGCTGCGGCGGCCCCGCCTTCACCAGGGCGCCATCGGGCGTGCGCGCAAAATCCTGCGAAATTTCGGCGCCGCGCAACAGGCCGATCAGGCCCCATACCGTATGGTCGTGGATCGGCGTGGCCTGGCCCGGCCCCCATACAAAGCTGACCACCGAAAAGCGCGCCTGCGGATCGCGGTACAGCAAATACTGGCGGTAGTACTGGGGGTCGGGCCGGGCGGCGGCGTCGGGCAGCCAGTCGTCGCTGGCCAGCAAGGTGCGCAGCAGCGCGCCGCCCTGCGCCACCAGCACCGGTTCGGCCGCGTCTTGTTCCAGCAGCGCTTCGAAACCGGTGACCAGTTTTTTCAGGGGCAAGGGCAAATCGGCATGTGTCGTCATGATGGTCTCCTGATGCGATGGTAGCGGCTTACGCGGCCTGGCGGCGCGCGGCCGTGTTGCGGTTCTCCGGCACCGGCAAGCCCAGATTGCCGCGCAAGGTGCCGTGCGTGTATTCGCGGCGCAGCAAGCCCCGCTCCTGCAGCACCGGCACCACATGGTCGACAAAGGCGTCCAGCTGGTAAGGCAGGGATTCGAACAAAATGAAACCGTCGGCCGCGCCGCCCTTGAACCAGCGCTCGATGGCGTCGGCCACCTGCACGCCGGTGCCGACAAACTCCTGGCGCGGGCTGGCCTGGCGCAGCGCCGCCTGGCGCAGGGTCAGGTTTTCTTCCTTTGCCGTGCGGATGATGCGCTCGGACGCGCTGCGGTTGCTTTGCGCACCATATTGCGCAATATCGGGAAACGGCGCGTCCAGCGCATACTGCGTCAGATCGTGTTCATTGAACGAGCGCGCCAGCGCCACCAGCGCGTCTTCGATGCGCACCAGCGCCACGGCCTCCTGGTACAGCTGCTGCGCGTCTTCCTCGCTTTCGCCGACGATGGCGCGCAGGGCCGGCAGCACGGCCAGCTGCGCCGCCGGGCGGCCAAAGGCGGTGGCGCGCGCCTTGATGTCAAGGTAATACGCCTGCGACGATTCAAACGTCGAACCCTCCGTAAAAAAGGCTTCGGCATGGCGCGCCGAGAAATTGCGCCCTTCTTCCGAGGCGCCAGCCTGGAAGATCACCGGCTGGCCCTGCGGTGAGCGGCTGATGTTCAGCGGGCCGCGCACCTGGAAAAATTCGCCATGATGGTTCAGCGTGTGCAGTTTCGAGGCGTCGAAAAACTCGCCGCTGGCCTTGTCATGGGTCAGCGCATCGTCTTCCCACGAGTCCCACAGACCCTGCACCGTCTGCAGATGCTCGGCCGCGATGCGGTAGCGCACCTCATGTGGCGGATGCTGCGGCTTGCCGTAGTTCTCGGCGCTGCCCGACAGCCAGGACGTGACCACGTTCCAGCCGGCGCGGCCGAGGCTCAGATGGTCTAACGACGCAAACTGGCGCGCCACCGTGTACGGTTCGCTGTAGCTGACGGTCAGCGTGCCCACCAGCCCGATGTTCTTGGTAACGGTGGCCAGTGCCGACAGTATCGTCAGCGGCTCGAAGCGGTTCAGGTAATGGGGGCTCGATTTTTCCGTGATATGCACGCTGTCGGCGACAAACAGGAAGTCGAACCTGCCCTTTTCGGCCAGTTTGGCCTGGCGAATATAAAAGTCGATATCGGTACTGGCGCCCGGATGCGCGTCCGCGTGGCGCCAGTCGCCCCAGCCGGGGCCGACGCCGTGCAAAATAAACCCGAGTTTCAATTGTGCTGTGCTCATGAACGACTCCTTGTGGTTGATTTATATAGGGTGAAACAGGCTGGCGTCGACCAGCTGCTGCGCGTCGACGCGCCGGGGGAACAGTTTGGCCTCGTAAAAGGCATCGGCCACCTGCTGCAATTGCGTGACGATCTGCTGGTCCGGCGCGCGCAACTGCGGGCGGTCACGGCCCACCACCAGCTTCACCACGTCGGGCGGCAGCCTGGTGATGCGCTCGAACACGCGCGCATACTCATCCGGATGCTCGTTGGCCCACACGTTGGAGCGGGCCAGGCGCTGCAGCACATCGGCCAGCGCGGCGCGCTTGCCCGCATGCGCCAGCGCCGCATCGGACGCAGCGATCACGCCGATGCCCGAATTGATGCCGACGCCATCGCGCAGCACGCGTGCGCCGCGCAGTTCGGCGCTGGCCTGGTAGGTGCCGAAAGTGGCCCAGGCCTCGATCTGGCCGCTGGAAAACGCCACCGCCGCGTCGCCGGGCAGCATGAAACCCGTTTTCACATCGTCGATGGCCAGGCCCGCCTCGCGCAGCGCGCCAAACAGCAAATAGTGCGCCACGCTGCCGCGCGCCGACGAGACGATCACCGACCTTCCCTTCAAATCGGCCACCGACAGGATCGGTGAATTCGGCGGCACCAGGATCGCCACCGCCTTGGGCGACGACACGCTGGCCGCCACCACTTTGACGCGCGCGCCACCGGCGGCAGCCGCCAGCGCCGGCGTATCGGCCGCCATGGCGGTATCGACATCGCCCGACACGACCGCCTCGAACAGCGGCGCCGCGCCCTGGAAGCTGGCCCATTCGATCTTGTACGGTGCGCCATCGAGCACGCCGGCCGCTTCCGCTTTCGAGCGCAGCAGATTGACCTGGTCGCCCAGCACCAGGGTCACTTTCGACAGGTCGGTAGACGACGGCGCCAGCACTTTTTCGCCGCAAGCGGCCAGCAAGGCGACAGCCGGCAGTGCGCCCAGCAGGCGGCGGCGCCAGGGATCAAAAGTCATACGAGGCCTTTGCATAGTAGTAGGCGCCGGTCGGCGCGAAGGGCGACGGGCCGTAGAGAAAGCCCGAGGAACCGGTATTGGCGTCGCCGGGGCCGTTCTTGTCCGGGAAAACATTGAACAGATTGGCCGCGCCCAGCACCAGCTTGGTGTGCTTGCCCAGCGCGTAGGTGACGTCCAGGTCAGTCAGCCATTTGGCACCAAAACGGTAGTCCTGGGCGCGGTTGGCGGTGGTTTGCCAGGTCGATTTGTCGTAGCGCGTGGTCTGCAGGCTGACGTCAAAGTCGCCCACGAACCAGCGCGCCGACAGTATCAATTTGGTGCGCGGCGCCGCCGTCAGGTCGCCGATGCCGCCGCCGGCCGAATAGCCGTACCACACTTGCGTGCCGCCCGGGTTGGCGCCCAGGGCCGTGATTTCCGCCGGCGTGGACTTGACCTTCAGCAGCGCCGTGCGGTTCCAGTTCAGCGCCGCGCCCCAGCGCACCACGCCGGCCGCGCCGTAGTCGGACGTCACGTCGGCCACCAGGTCGGCGCCGCGCGTGCGCGTGTCGACGCCGTTGGCAAAGTACTGCACCCATTCGCTGCCCGTCAGGCCGGCCGCGCGCAGCAGCGGCGAAAACGCCGGACCGAACATGTAGTTGGTGCGCACGATGCGGTCGGTGATGCGGATCTGGTAGGCGTCCAGCGTGATATTGGCGTTGTCGCTGGCCTTGAAGACCACGCCCAGGCCGACATTGGTCGATTTTTCCGGTTCCAGGTCTTTCGCCCCCAGCTGGCGCGCCAGGGTGGAATCGTTGCGCAGCAGCTTGGACAGGCTGGGCGCCACTTCGCCGGTGACCGGGTTGATATTGGTGCGGTTGTCGGTCTGCGCATAACCGAGCTGCGTCAGCGCCGGCGCGCGAAAACCCGTGCCGATGGTGCCGCGCAGGGCCAGGCGCGGCGTGATGTCGTAGCGCGAATTGAGCTTGCCGCTGAGGGTATTGCCGGCGCTGTCGTTATAGTGCTCGCCGCGCACAGCCACGTCGACAAACCAGTCCGGCGCCGGATAAAAGCCGATATCGTTGTACAGCGCCAGCACCGTGCGCGTGATGCGGGTGGCGTCGGCCGGCGACAATGCCACGCCCGCCTGGGCGCCGACGGCGGCCGGTTTGCCCACATTCGGATTGCCTTCCTGGTCGCCGGGCTGGAAGATATAGCCGCCATTGACATAGCCGAGCGGGTCGCCGGCATAGGTGGTGAAGCGCTCGAGCCGCTGTTCGGCGCCCAGCGACCATTGCAGCGGTTTGCTCCAGCCGATGTCGAACGCGCGCGTCAAATCTTCATTGGTGGTCCACTGCTCGAACTGGTACACGGCCAGCTTGTCGAAGCTGGTCGGCGAGGTGGGGCCCAGCGAGGGATTGCTGGTCAGGTTGCTGTACTGGCGCGCACGGTTCTTGCCATAGCCCGTGCTCAGGTCCCAGTTCCAGCCTGCGGTCTTGCCGCGTGCGCCAGCGTTCAGCTGGTAGTCGTAGGCGCTCATGTTGTTTTGCGCGAAATACCCGTCCGGGAACAGCTGACCAAGGGTCGCCAAGCCATTCGCGCGGCGGAAGTTATTGCCGGCGATGGTATTGCGCGTGCCGGCCGTACCAAACGCATAGAAGGTGGTGCCGGTGCTTCCATACGGCAGTTCGGCGTTGAAGGCCACGTTATAGGCTTCGATGCCGGGGTCGCCATTGCGCGCGCCTTCGCGGTCCCAGGTGGCGTTCTTCGGATTGCTGGCCGGAGAATAGTTGACCAGGTTGGTGGACTTGAAGTTGTTCCACGACTGGCCGCGCTGGCGCGCATTGGCGGCAATATGCACGAAACCATCGTCACCGAGCTTGAAGCCGGCGTCGGCTTCGAGCTTGTAGTTGCTGCGGTCGCCCTGCCCTTCCTTCAGGCGGCCGGCGGTGGCGCCCAGCGAGCCGCCGTGATTACCCGTTTTCAGGATCACATTGACCACGCCGGCCACCGCGTCCGAGCCATACTGCGCGGCGGCGCTGTCTTTCAGCACCTCGATATGGTCGATGGCACTCAATGGTATCGTGTCCAGGTCGATCGGATTGACGCCGCTGGTGTCGCCGCCGCCATTGGTCAGCAGCGCCGCATTGTGGCGCCGCTTGCCGTTCACCAGCACCAGCGTATAGGCCGGGCCCATGCCGCGGTTGCTGACCGGGCGCACCACCGAATTGACGCCGGCCTGGTTGGTGCCGAAGTTAAACGACGGCAGCAAGCGCCCCAGCGCCTCGCTCAATTCGGCGCGGCCCGTATGCAGCAACTGCTCGCCATTGATCACGTCGATCGGCGCGGGGCTGTCGGCCACCGTGCGCTGCTCGCCGCGCACGCCGGTGGTCACCACCACGTCCTGGACCTGGCCGATGCTGTTCTGCGCCTGCGCCATGGAAGTGACCACGCCGCAGGCCAACAGCGCCAGGTGCAGGGGTTTGAAACGGAGCGGCTGGTAAGTGTGAAGCATGGGATTTCCCTTGTTTGTTTATTATGTGTTGATGCAGGCAGAATCCGGGGTCAGACCCGCCGCGTCTGACCCCAGCATTTATTTGGGTTATGTTAAATATTTCGCAAAACTGCGATCCCACAGCGGCGCCACGTCGATGCGCCGCGCCAGCAGGCCCGCTTGCGCAAACGCGTCGGCCACCTGCTGCTGCGAGGCGATGGCGGCATCGTCGACCGCCACCAGCTTGTAGGGCTGGCTGCGCAGCCTGACCTGGTTCAGGAACAGCTGCGGCGGCACGCCGGCGATGCGCCCGCTTTTGGCGGCCCATTGCTCGGGGTGGTCGTTGATCCATTGATAGACCTTGGCAATGCGCTGCAGGTAGTCGCCGATGGCGGCGTGCTTGAGCGGATCGGCAATCGCGCGGGCAGAAGCGCTGATCACGTAATTGCCCGACAAGACGCCATCGGCCGTGCGCAGCACGCGCGCGCCCTGGTTCTTGGCCAGTTCCACCACCAGGCCGAAGATCACCCAGGCGTCGAGCTGGCCGCTCTGGAACGCCGCGAAGCCATCCTGCGGCGCCAGCGCCACCGGCTCGATATCCTTGAAGCTCAGGCCCTTTTCCTTGAGCAGCTGCAGCAGGAAGTAGTGCGAGGTGGTCGAACGCGCATAGCCGATGCGCTTGCCCTTGAATTGCGCCGCGTCGGTGATGGCAGAATTTTTCGGCACCAGCACCACCTGGTTGTTGACGTCGCCGCGCAGCACCGCGATCACCTTCATCGGCGCGCCGGAAGCGGCCGCAAAGATAGGCGGGATTTCGCTCATGCCGCCGCAGTCGAGCGAACCGGCCGCCAGCGCTTCGACGATCAGGTTGCCGGCGGCGAATTCGGCCAGCGCGCTCCTGTACGGCGTTTTTTCCACCCCCGCCTCGGTAAAGTAGTAGCTGTCGCCGCCCTTGTAGGTGCCGATGCGCAGTGTGGTGCCGCCCAGCTGTGGCGCGGCCCGGCTGCTGCCCCAGGCCCCCATGCCGCCGACCAGCAGCGCCAGGCTTGAGGTTGTCAGGAAGCTGCGGCGCGTACGTGTTGTGTGGTCCATGCGTGATCCTTATTTGGCGGCTTCGGAAATGAGGGCGATGCGGGCGTAGCCGGCGTCGTTCAGTACGCCCATGGTGCCCACCACCTTGCCGTAGGAAAGCGCCTGGTCCGCGCGCAGGTGGATGCGGCGTTCATGGTCGCCCTTCGATTCCTGCCGCACCAGCGCCAGCAGGTCAGCCGAGTCGGCAGGGCTGCCCTTGGCCGCGTTTTCATTCACATACACGGTGCCGGCCGTGTCGATGCTGATGACGATGGGCGGCTTCGGCTCTTCCAGAGGCCTGGTATTGGCGGTCGGCAGGTCAACCTTGACGCCGGTGGCCATCATCGGCGCGGCCACCATGAAGACGATCAGCAGCACCAGCATCACGTCGACCAGCGGCGTGACGTTGATGTCGCTCACGGGGCCGATCTTGTTGGTCGGGCCGCTTGACAATTTGGCGCCCATCTCAGGCTCCCTGTGGGCTCAAGCCGGCAACGACATGCGCGCGTTCCGGCTTGGGCTGCGCCACGTCCACGCTGTCGATCTGCGTCTCGCCCGCTTCGAGCTGGCGCGACAGCTGCACTTCCACCAGCCCGGTGAGCGTCGCCAGGCGCCCCGTATAGCTGTTCAGGTCACCGGCCACGCGGTTGTAGGCAACCACGGCGGGGATCGCCGCCACCAGGCCGAGCGCCGTGGCAAACAGCGCTTCGGCGATGCCGGGGGCGACCACGGCCAGGCTGGTGCTGTTGCTGGCGGCGATGCCCTGGAAGGCGTTCATGATGCCCCACACCGTGCCGAACAGGCCTACAAACGGCGCCACCGAACCCACGGTGGCCAGCACCGACAGGCCCTTTTGCAGCTGTTCGGCTTCCACGTTGCTGGCGATCTGGCCGACCCGGTTGATGCGCTCTTTCAGGCTGTCGCGGCCAGAGGCATCCGCATGCAGATGCAGGCGGTGGCTATGCTGCCATTCGCCGGCGATGGCCTGGTAGATGCGGGCGAACGGGTCCTGCGGTTGCTCGCGCAACTGCTGCGCCAGGCGGTGCAAGGTCGGCTGGACGGCCAGCGCGGTGGTAAACGCGGCGGCGCTGCGCTGCAGCCGCTTGAAGCGCAGCAGCTTGTCGATGATCACGCCCCAGCTGACCAGCGAGGCCAGGATCAGCAGCACGATAATCGACTTGACGATAAGGTCGGCCTGCTGGAACAGCTCCAGCGGCGACAGATGGGCGGAAATGGTGGTCGGGTTCATGGTGTTCTCCAGGGTTCAATTCAGTTTGAAAACGATATTGCCGGCCAGCAGATAGGTACTGCCGCCCAGGTCGGGCAATTTGGGAAACGGCGCGGCCCGTTCGATGGCCTGCCTGGCCGCTTCGTCGAGCGCGTCCACGCCGGACGGCTGGAGCTCGACTTTCAACAGCGCCCCTTGCGGGTCCAGGGTCAGCACATAGCCGACCCTGCCCTGCTGGCGGCGCTGTTTCGCCGCTTGCGGATAGTCGGTATTGCGGTTGATGCGGGCATATACCTGGTTCACGTAATCGGTCGGGATGCCTTCCGTGCTGACCACTTTCGAGGCCGGCGGCGCAGGCCTGGCGGCCGCCACCGGCGCCGGTGCTGGCGCCACCGGTGTCACGGGGCCGATCGGCGTGGCGGGCGCCGGTGTCGCCGGCGCGCTAGTCGTTTCCGCGCTGGCGGCCGGCGCTTCGACAGTTTTCGGCTGCGGCACGCTGGCCGCCACTGGCCGTGGCGGCGCCAGCGACACCGGTTTTTCCTGCGGTTCGGCCGGTTTCGGCGGCGGTGGCGGCGGCGCGATGGCTTTCGGCGGCGCCACGCGGATCAGTTCCACCACGGTGGCCACGGCCTTTGGTGCGGGATGCGTGCTGGCCAGGTTCCAGGCCAGCAGGGCAACGCCGCCATGCAACAGGCTTGAAATCAGCACGCCACGGTAGCGGCGCCAGGCCGGCGCGCCCGTTTGCAGCGATGGCTGGCTGGCCACGCTCAATACTGGCGTCGCCGCGACAGGCTCGCGCACAGGTGGTGCAAAGGTCAAGGTAGCGCTGTTCATGAATATCCCCTGGTCAGTCGAAAAGGTCCGGCTCTTCGCGCGTGATCACGTCCCACAGCGGCTGGAAGCTGAACCAGCCTCCCGCGTCGGAACCGATCTGGCCGGCCGTATGGCGCGCCACCGCGTGCGGTATCGGCTTGGTGGGGCCGGCCGCTTCCGACAGCAGCTGCGCCTGGGCCGCGTTTTCAAACGCGATATAGCGCCAGACGGCCGATTCCACCGATGCGCCCACCGTCAGCAAGCCGTGGTTTTGCAGGATCACGGCCTTGCGCGGCCCCAGCGTCTCGGCGATGCGCTCGCCTTCGCTGGTGTCCAGCACCACGCCGCTGAAGTCCTGGAAAATCGCATGATCTTCGTAGAACATGCAGGAATCCTGGGTCAGCGGATCGAGCAGCCGGCCCTGGGCGGCAAACGCCTTGCCGTACAAGCCGTGCGAATGGGCGGCGGCGATCACGTCGGGGCGCGCCTTGTGCAGTTCCGAGTGGATGGCAAACGCGGCGCGGTTCAGCAGGCCATCGCCTTCGACCACCTTGCCGTCGTGGCTGACCAGGATCAGGTCCGAGACGCGGATATGGCCGAAATACACGCCGGCAGGATTGACCCAGAAGTGGTCGGGAAACTCCGGGTCGCGCGCCGTGATGTGGCCGGCGCCGCCCATGTCGTAGCCATAGCGGGCAAACAGGCGGAACGACACGGCCAGGCGCTCCTTGCGGTGCTGACGCTGGGCGGCCAGGGTCGGTGGCGGCGGCGGTTCGGCAAAGATGATATTGCCGTTGGCGTCGCGCGGCGCGCCATAGATGGCGGGCCGTGGCGGGGGCGCGCCCACGGCGCGCAAATGCGGGCGCGACAAGGGGGCGGAATACAAAGGGGCGGTGCTGCTCATGGCGGTTCCTTGTTCTGTGGTTTGTTCAGTGGCGTCAATAGCCGCGCGCGGTATCGACCACGTCGCTCAAAGGCGTGCCGGCGCGGAAATGGCGCAGGTTGTGCAAGAATTTATCGATCAGGGCCGGCACGATGGCCTCGGTACTGGGCGAGATATGTGGCGACAGCCGCACTTTCGGGTGCGTATAAAAGGGGTGGCCGGCCGGTAGCGGTTCGGGCTCCGTCACGTCCAGGGTCGCCAGCGCCAGTTGGCCGGCGTCCAGCGCCGCATGCAGCGCTTCGTGATCGACCAGGTTGCCGCGCGCGATATTGATCAGGTGCAGATTGGGCCTGGCATGGGCCAGCGCCGCCGCATCGATCACGTGGTGCGTCTCGGGCGTCGATGGCGCGGCCAGCACCAGGTGGTCGGAGCGCGCCAGCAGGGTCGCCAGGTCGGGCACCGCTTCCACGCCCGCCACCTCAAACGGCGCGTCCGAGCGGCGCAAGGCGATCACCTTGACGCCCAGTGCCAGCGCGCGCTGCGCCACGGCCTGGCCGATCGAGCCGAAGCCATACAGGCCCAGGGTCGATCCCTTGACCAGGCCGAGCGACAATCTGCGCCAGTCGCCGGCGTCGCCCAGCCAGATCTCGGGGATGCGCTTGGTGGCGGAAAAAATCGCCGCCAGCACGTATTCGGCAATCGCGTCCGACGCCGTGCCGCGCGCCGAGGTCACCAACGGCCCCTGGAACAGCCAGGGCGGGTAGTAGTCGATGCCGACCGAGGCCAGCTGCACCCAGCGCACGCGCGACGGCCAGTGCTGGGGTGCGGGCGTGGTCAACAGCGTCTGCCCTTTCGGCGCCGGCAGCACGAACAGGATGTCGGCGTCCGGCAGCGCGGTCAATGGACCGGGCGCCAGGTCCAGCACCGGCAAGCCGGCTTGTGCGGCCAGCAGCGCATTGACCCTGGGGTCGAACTGGCTGGCGATGGTCCATGCGTTCATGTGCGTCTCCGGATCAGGCGGCCAGACGGGTGGTGGCAACTTGCGCTTCGCGTTCGGCGATCGCGGCGCGCACCAGCGGGATCAGTTCGCGGCCGTATTGCAGCGCGTCCTGGATCGGATCGAAGCCACGGATCAAAAAGGTGGTCACGCCCAGTTCCCAATATTTGAGCAATGCGTCGCGCACCTGTTCCGGCGTGCCCACCAGGCCGGTGGAATTGCCGGCCGCCTTGGTCAGCGCGGCGATGCCGGTCCACAGGCGCTCGTCGACCACCTTGCCATTGGCGGTCGTGGCCAGCAGGCGCTGCGAGCCGACATTCACTGGCTGCTGCGGGCGGCCGCTGAAATGCGGGTTGTGCTGGACCTTGGCCGTGGCTTTCGCGAGAATGGCGTCGGCCTTGGCCCAGGCCTGCTCTTCGGTCTCGGCCAGCACCGGGCGCAGCGACAGGCTGAAACGGATCTTGTCGGCGCGGCCGTATTTGGCGGCCGCCGCGCGCACCTTGGCGATAATATCTTCCACCTGCGCCAGGGACTCGCCCCACAGCGCATACACATCCGCATGCTTGCCGGCCACGTCGATCGCCGCTTCGGACGAACCGCCGAAATAGATCGGCAGGTGGTTGCCCGCCACCGGGCGCACGCCGGCGTTCTGGCCTTTTACCTTGTAAATGGCGCCGTCGTGGTCGAACGGGCCGCTGCTGCTCCAGGTCTGCTTGACGACGTCGAGGAATTCATCGCTGCGCGCATAACGCTGGTCGTGGTTCAAAAAATCGCCATCGCGCTGCTGTTCGGTGTCGTCGCCGCCGCTGATGATGTGCACCGCCAGGCGGCCATCGCTGAACTGGTCCAGGGTGGCCAGCTGGCGCGCGGCCAGGGTCGGCGAGACAAAACCGGGGCGGTGCGCCAGCAGGATGCCCAGCTTGTCCGTTTGCGAGGCGATATACGAGGCGACCTGGAAGCCGTCGACCGAGCCGCTGCCGTGGGCCACCAGCACGCGGTCGAAGCCGGCGTATTCGTGGGCGCGGGCGACGGCGCCGAGGAACGCCTTGTTGACGACAGGGCCGGTGCCCAGCACGGTTTCGGACACTTCCTGGGTGGCGCTAAAGCCGATGAATTCGATGCTCATTTTGCTTCCTTCGTGGTAGTGGTGACGGGTGGGAGAGACGATGCAAGGGCGGCAAACGCGGCGCGCCCGCTGTTAATCAAGATGGTGTCGTTCTGCGGCGTGTGGATGCGGCTGCACAGCACGTCGCGGTAGTGGCGCTGCAAGGGGTTGGCGTTCGACAGGCCAGGGTTGCCACTCAATTCGATGGCTTTTTCGACCACCTGTATCGCCTGGTTGGTGACCAGGTATTTGATGCGGAAGCTGTCATTCGGCGCGATGCGTCCGGCGGCCGCCGAGACGATCAGGGTGGCATTGGAAAACAGCCAGGTATCGATCAGGCCCAGCGCTTCCTGGAAGCGCGGCAGGCTCGATAGCGGCGCACCGAGGTTGGCCGGCACCCTTTCCTGCAACCAGTGCGCGAGCCAGTCGCGCGCCGAACGCGCCACGGCGTCATAGATCGAGGACAGCAGCACCGACATCCAGGTCAGCAGTTCGGCGTCGAGTTCCTGCACCGTGCCGGCTGGCGCCACGTCGACCGCATGGTCCAGCGGCACCAGCACGTCGTCGAAAATCACGTCGTGGCTGCCGGTGGCGCGCATGCCCAGATGATCCCAGGTGTCAACGATGGTGATGCCGGGCGTGTCCTTGTGCACCAGCCAGCTGCCCACCAGCGGCAGCGCATCGTCGCTGCGGGCCCACACGGCCAGCCAGCTCAAACGCGGCACGCCGGTCGAATACACCTTGCGCCCGCTGATGCGCCAGCCCTCAAGCGTGCGGCGCGCGGTGGTGGCGGGCAGGCCGCCACGGGCCGGCGTGCCCAGGTCCGGTTCCACCCGCAACGCATTGATCAGCGCACCCTCTTCCACCGCCTCGCGCGCCACTCGTTCCAGCAGATGACGGGGCCAGCGCGTGGCGTGCCTGGTCGACGCATGGTGCAGATACTGCATGGTCAGCACCAGCGCCGTCGACGGCTCGCCGCGCGCCACGGCCGCCACCACCCTGGCCGTCTGTTCCAGGTTGGCACCCAGGCCGCCGAGGGAACGCGGCACGGTCAGCGCCAGCAGGCCCAGTTCGTGCAGGTGCTCGAAATTTTCGTGCGGGAAGCTCGCTTCGCGGTCGTGGCGGGCGGCGCCGGCGGCAAACCGGGCCGTCAAGTCGGCCAGCAAGGACGCAAATTGCGGGCTGTCCAGCTGGTGCTGGTAGTGGGTTGAGGAAGTCGGCAGGTGCAGGATGGATGAAGACATGATTACACCGAAAAATTACTGAAGTTGAAAGGGCTGGCCAAAGGCGCCGCAGCTGCTGCTTCGAGCGCCGGTGCCGGCAGCGAATCGAGTTCCACCCCCAGCAAGGCAAGCAGCTGGGCGCGTACCTGCTGGAACTGCGGCTGCTGCGCGCTGCGCGGCCGTGGCTGGGTGATGGCGATATCGGCGGCGATGCGGCCCTGGTCCAGCACCAGCACGCGGTCGGCCAGCAGCACGGCTTCATCGACGTCGTGGGTGACCAGCAGCACCGACGGCTTGTGCTGGCGCCACAGGTCCAGGATCAGCTGGTGCATGCGGATGCGTGTCAGGGCGTCGAGCGCGGCAAACGGTTCGTCGAGCAGCAGCAGCTGCGGCTCCCTCACCAGGGCGCGCGCCAGGGCCACGCGCTGCGCTTCGCCGCCCGACAGGGTGGCCGGCCAGGCGTTTTCGCGGTGCGCCAGCCCCACTTCCTGCAAGGCCTGCCTGGCCCGTTCACGCGGCTGGGCGATATCGAGACCCAGCGTGACATTGCGCCAGGCGCGCTTCCACGGCATCAGCCGCGGTTCCTGGAACACGGCGGCGCGCGCCGACGGCACATCCAGGGTGCCGGAGCTGATCTGGTCCAGCCCCGCCAGGGCGCGCAGCAAGGTGGTCTTGCCCGAACCGCTGCGGCCCAGCAGCGCGACAAATTCACCGGGACGGATATCGAGGTCAAGCCGGTCGAGGATCACATTGGCGCCGAAGCGCTTGCTGACCTGGCGCGCCCGCACGGCGGCGCTGGCGGCGTGTACCTCGTGCGCGGCGCGCGGCACGGCGGCGGCGCGGGGACGGTCCAGTTCCAGAGTAGTCATGTTCAATCCTTGATAAAAGTCGGGCGCCAGGCCAGCGCATGGTGTTCGATGGCGCGCACCAGGAAATCGGTGGCCAGGCCCAGGAAGCTGTAGACCAGCAGGCAGACGACGATGATGTCGGTGCGCATGAAGTCGCGGGCGTTGTTGATCAGGTAACCGAGACCCGCCGTGGCGTTGATCTGTTCGACGGCGACTAATGACAGCCAGCTGACACCGAGCGAATAGCGCAAGCCGACCAGAAACGATGGCAAGGCGCCGGGCAGGATCACGTGCACGATCAGCTGCGGGTAGCTCAAGCCGAACAGCCGCGCCGCCTCGACCAGCTTCGAATCGATGCCGCGGATGCCGCTGTACAGGGTCAGATACATCGGGAAGGTGGTGGCAAACGCGATCAGCGCGATCTTGGTGAATTCGCCGATGCCGAACCACAGAATGAACAGCGGCACCAGGCCCAGGAACGGCAAGGTGCGCGCCATCTGCATCGGCGAATCGACCGCCACTTCGCCGCGCCGCGACAGGCCGGCGACCAGCGCCAGCGCGGTGCCCAGCGACAGCGAGACGGCCAGGCCGATCAGCACGCGGCGCAACGACACCAGCACATTGCTGCCGATTTCGCCCGAGACGATCAGCTCGCCCATGGTGGCCAGGATTTGCGACGGCGCCGCCAGCACGCGCTCCGGCAGCACGCCGGTGCGGGCCGCGATTTCCCAGGCGGCCAGCAAAATCAGCGGGCTGATGGCGCGTTCAAGGACGGCGGAAAAGAAGGGACGCTTGCGGCTGGCCGCGACGGGCGCTGGCTGCGAGGGACTGCTGGCGGAGGTAGAAACTGACATCTGGCTTCCCTGTTCTGAAGTGGACTCTGGCGTGATCCAGAGCCGAGAAATTCAGTATAGGGAGCAAATGATTATGACGAAACTAATTGTTTATTCTATTGATATATGATTTTTAAGAATAATGTGGCAGCAGGATATTCATCGACGGCTCAAAGGAAGGCCGGGGTCTGACCCCAGATTTCCGCTGCGGGCCAGAGACCATGCAAACTGCCTGCTATATTTACACCGCGCGTACCCTCTTCTCCACCGGCCCCGCAAACGCCCGCTCCACCTCCTGCGCCACGAAATCGATCGCATGCTGCACCGGTCCCGGCAACTGCGCCTGGATCAGCCAGATATCGAGCTGCGGCTTGAAGTCGCTGACGTTGATGATGTCGAGCTGCGCCAGGTGGCGGCTGCGCTCGAGGATCGGCAGCGGCATCAGGCCCAGGCCGGCGCCGTTGGCCACCAGGCCCAGTTGCAGGTCGGTGCCGAAGGTTTCCAGGTTCAGCTTGAACGACAGGCCCTGCTGCGCCGGGGTGCGCGCCAGGCCGGCGCGGAAACCGCAGCCGTCGGGGTTCAGTACCCAGCCCACGTCATACAGCTCGCGCAGCTTGTAGCTGCGGCGCGGCATGCTGCCTTTTTTCGCCACCACCACCAGTTCCAGCCGGCCCAGGGCGCGGCCAACCAGGCCTTCGGGCAGCACCTTGGTGGCCGGGAACAGGGCCACGGCCGCGTCGATTTCGGCATTGGCCACCCTTTCGAGCAGCTGGGCGCCCCAGCCCGACGCCACCTCCGTATGCAGGCCGGGAAACGTCGCGTTCAGGCGCTGCAGGGTATCGAGCAGCACCATGTCGCCCACGGTCTGGATCACGCCGATGCGAAACACGCCGGTCGGCGCCTGGTCGTTCTGCACCAGGTCGCGCAACCGGTCCACTTCCAGCAGCACCTTGCTGCACTGCTCGAAGACCCGCTTGCCGGTGGCGTTCGGCCGTGGCGGCTTGACGCTGCGGTCGAGCAGCTCGACGCCCAGGTCCTGCTCGAAATTCTGCACGCGCCGGGTAATCGCCGACTGCGTCAGGCGCAGCGACTCGGCCGCCGCGCTGACGGACTGGTTGCGCACGACGGCGACAAAGGCGCTGATGTCATCTATCTTCATGGGCATGCTGTTCCGGTAACCTCCAAAATGCCATCTTAACGCGCCCGCGGGCGCGCCGCCTAGAACGCATAGGAAGCGCGTACATAATAGTAGCCTCCGTTGAAGCCCGTCTGCGAGGCGGCCGTGTCGTACTGGTACACGCCAAGATAGCGGCTGGCGGCCGGCACCTTGCTCGGATAGACATCGAACAGGTTGTTGGCGCCCAGGGCCAGCTGCAGCTTCTTGCTGACGGCGTAGCGTACTTCCAGGTCGGTCAGGGTGCGCGGCGCATTTTCGATATGGTTGAACACCGACGTGGAATAGATGTTCGGGCCCGAATAAAAGGTCGCTTCGGTCGACGTCTTGCCATAGCGCGTGGCATGCAGGCTGACGCCCCACGGCCCCTGGCTCCACACGCCGCCAAGTATCACCTTGTTTTTCGGCGTCGAGGTGGTCAGATAGCCGGCCTGCTGGGCGTTCAATAGCGGCCGGCCATTGGTGTCAACCGCCGTACGCAGTATCGAACTGGTATTGACGTTGCCACCCAGGTCCCAGGCTATGCGCCCCGCCCCCAGATTGCTGGTGTAGGTGGCCACCACATCGACACCCTGGGTGCGCGTGTCGACGCCATTGGCAAAATAGCTGGCGCTGACCGACGACAGGCCCGTCGGTAGGCTGATGCCGGCGGCCGTCAGGGCATTGATGGCGGTGGCGCCCGTGTAAGTGCCGCCCTGGATGATGCGGTCGCGGATTTCGATGCGGTAGGCGTCGAGCGTCAGGTTGAACTTGTCCCACGGCTGCGCCACCAGGCCCAGGTTGACGCTGCGCGACTTTTCCGGCCTCAATGCGCTGGCACCCAGGCTGCGCGCGGCCACCGAATTGACGGCCAGCTGGCCGCCGGCCGTGGTCGGCGACACCGCCAGGCTGGTGTAGTACTCCTGCGCCAGCGACGGTGCGCGAAAACCCGTGCTCAAGGTGCCGCGCAAGGCATAGCGTGGGCTAGCCTGGAAGCGTGCGGACAGCTTGGCATTGGTGGTGTTGCCGGCGTCGCTGTAGCGTTCATGGCGGGCCGCCAGTTCCGTTTCCCACTTCGAACTCAGTTTGGTCGACAGGTCGGCGTAGGCGGCCGAAATGGTGCGGCCATGCTTGCCCACGCTGATGGCCGACAGGCCAGGCAAGGCCTGCGCGCCGCTGCCGTACGACGACGCCGCGTCGCCGGCGCCCACGTCATAGGTCTCGCGCCGGTACTCGGTGCCCAGCGCCACCGACAAGGGCGCCGGCAGGCCGACATCGAACGGCCGCGCCAGATCGAGGTTCACGCCCCACTGGATGTTTTTATAACTGGCCAGGTGGAAGCTGGTCGGCGTGGCGCCGGTGGCCGCATACAGGTCGGTATTGGCCGAGTCGCGCATGCCGATCTTGACGTTGTCGACGCCGTAGGTGCCGCTCAGGTCCCAGCGCCAGCCGGCCAGCTGCTCGCCGCGCACGCCGGCCGTCAGCGAACCGTCCTGCTCATTGCTGGTCTCGACCGGGCTGAAACCGTTCGGATACAGCTGCGGCAAGCGATTCGGCAGGCGGTAGTTCTGCACGCTTTCGCCATCGCGGTGCGCCACGCTGCCGAACGCATACAGTTCGGTGGACGTGCTGAGCGCATAGCCGGCATTGACGCCGACAGCTTCGCGCCGGCTTTGCGGGTCGCCCAAGGTGCGGTTGACCACGGTGCCGGTGCGCTCGTCCGGGCCGCTCCTCACGCTATGGTCATGGCGCTTGGTTTCCGCGCTCAGGTGGACGAAACCGTCTTCCCCGAGCGGCAGGCCGATATCGGCCGAGCTGCCCAGGGTAAAGCCGTCGCCCTTGTAGTACTGGCCGCTGTTGACAATCACATTGCCACCCTGCGCCGACGATTTCAGGATCACGTTGATCACGCCGGCAATCGCGTCCGAGCCATACTGGGCGGCAGCGCCATCGCGCAGCACCTCGATATGGTCGACGGCGCTGACGGGGATCAGGTCCAGGTCGACCGGCGTGGCGCCCTGCTGCGCGCCCGGGTCGGCCGAAATATTCGCCGAGGTGTGGCGGCGCTTGCCGTTGATCAGCAACAGCACATGGTTGGGGCTCAGGCCGCGCAAGGTCAGCGCGCTGGTGAGATTGGCCGCATCGCCGGCCTGCGCCAGGCGGTTCACGGACGGCAGCAGCTTGACCAGCGCATCGCGCAGGTCGGTCTGGCCGGTGCGCTGCAAGTCCTTGGCGCTGATCACGTCGATCGGGCTGAGGCTCTCGTCGGCCGAGCGGCGCGTGTCGCGCGTGCCGGTCACCACCACCACACCTCCCTCCGCCGCAGCCAGGCTGGCGCCGGCATCGACGGGATCGGCGGCCAGCGACGCGCCGGAAGAAAAAGCGAGGAACAAGGCCAGCGGCAAGGCGCGTGGCTTGAGAGTGTTAATAGTATGGCTCATGATCAGGGGCTTCATGTCAGTTGCTGCGGGCGGCCTTGGCCGCTACCAGGTCGATCTCGACAAAGGCGCCGGGCAGCGGCAAGGCCACCACCTGCAAGGCCGTGCGGGCCGGCTTGGCCGGCTGCCCGGCGGTGCCGAAGAATTGGCCATAGGCGGCATTGAGGCCATTGAAATCGAGCTTGCCGTCCAGCTCAGGATCGCCGACCAGGAACACGCGCAGTTGCACCACGTCGCCAAAGCCCAGGCCTTCCGCTTTCAGCGCCGCTTGCAGCTTGCGCAGCACCGACAGGGTTTGCGTCTGCGTGTCGCCGTAGGACTCGAACGAGCCTTTCGGCGCGGCGGCATTGGCCACGTCGGGCAGCACGCCGCTGAAATACACGGTGCTGGCCGTGGCCGGCACAGTGACGGCGACCGAGATCGGAAAGTTCGAATTGGGAATCGGCGTGCGCTTGATCTCCTGCGCGCTGGCGGTGGCGGCAGCGAGCAGCAAGCCGGCGGCCAACAGGGTCGGTACGGTTTTTTTCATGATGGTCTCTCAGTGGGAAGAAAATTTAATTTGCGACGCGGGCGGCAATAGCGGCCACGGCGTGGTGGGCGGATAGCGCGGCGCCCTCCTGCCAGGCGCCGATCTGGCTCAGGTATTCGCCGGCGAAATAGACGCGGCCATCGGGCTGATTCAGCAGCACATAGGCCGGTTCGGCCGGCGTGGCCCAGTGCACCCAGGAGCCCAGGCTGTACGGCACCTTGTGCCACGCCACGCTGACGGGGCGCTGCAGCGCGGCGCCGCGCCCCGGATGGACACGGTCGATCACCTGGCGCGAGGACGCGAACTGCGCCGCCAGCGGCTGATTGGTAAAATCGCGCGCCGCCTGGCCGATGTTGTAACAGCCGACCAGGGTGCCGGTCGGCTGGTGAAAGCCGCCGCTCGGATACCAGATCAGCGACGTCACATGCTTGACCACCGAGATGCCGCCGTAGATATGGCTGTCGGTCTCCCAGAAACGCGGGGCCTGCCAGGCGATCTTGCTGGCCGTGTCGTACTCGACCGAGGCGATCGCCTGCCGCACCTTTGGTGAAAAATTCGATGGGACTTTGGCCAGCACCGGCAGCGGAAAAGTGGTGATCGCATAGTCGGCGCGCAGGGTCTCGACCTTGCCGCTGGCGCGGTGGCGCACGGTGACGACCACGCCGTCGGCCTCATTTTGAATGCGCGTGACCTCGGTATTGAGGCGCAGTTCTTTCTGCAAGCGCTGCTGGAAAGCGGCCGGAATGCGGTCCATGCCGCCCACCGGCTGCAGCATGGTGGGCTGGAAGATCAAGAGTTCATCGAAAATCAGCGAGGTCCACAGGTCCGGGTCCAGCAGTTCGTCGAGCGACAAGGGATCGGGCCGCACGCCCACCTGTTCGGCCGCGCCGGGAAACACGGTGTAACCCGAGCGCTCGCTGCCCTTGAAGCTGTGGTCAAGCGCCAGGTCGCCATAGACTTTCAAAAATTCCAGCAGGCGCTGGCGGTCCGCCATGCTCAGTTCGCGGTCCAGCGCGCCGGCATCGGTGGCTTTCGCCAGCAGTTCCGAGATGCGGCCGCGCGCGTCGTTGACGGCGCGCCGCAGCTGGATCGCCGGCTTGTTTTTCGCGGCGTCAGGCAGGAAATAGGCGCTGCGGCTGGTGTTGACTTCCGCTTCCAGCGCCACGCCGAACTCGCGGCAGTAGCCAAGGATGGTCTGATGGTGGCTGGGCAGGCGCGCCGGCCCGGCGTTGAAATACTGGCCCGGGTCGAAGCGGGCCGTCTGGCTGGAGCCATCGGTGTAATCGATGCGCGTGCCGTCGCGGATGGTCCAGTTGCGGCCCCCCACCCGCTCGCGCGCTTCGACGATCTGCACCTGGTAGCCGGCCTTGCGCAGCTCCCAGGCCGACACCAGCCCCGCGATGCCGGCGCCCAGCACCAGCACGCGCAAGCCCTTGCCGGAACCGGGCGCCGGCAGCAAGGGCGCCGCCGCGGCTGCCGTCAGGCCCACGGCGCCGAGGCCCAGGGTAGTCATGGCCGCATGGGCAGCCGCATAGCCGCTGGTGGCGGCCAGTTGCATCAAAAAATGACGACGCGTCACACTCATTATCACTCCGCACAAAGAAGGTTGAACTTCGGTCAACCCATCTTATGGCGGCAATGATTATGTTCAAACTAATTGTTTTCTATAACTAAGTATGAAATTTAATCATACTTTCTCAACTTGGGATAGGCGTCCAACAACCCATCGCGCCGCATTGCGCGCACGGCCAGGTCAAAGCGCTCCACCAGTTGCGGCGTGGCGACGGCCTTGTTGAACATCACATGGCTTTGCGTGGTCTCGATCGGCGGGCCGCTGATTTTCACGCGCCGGCTTGCCTGCAGTTGCCTGAGGATTTCCACGCCGACGGCGCGGCTGCATACCACCGCATCCATGCGGCCGGCCAGCAGCTTCCTGAAATTGGCTTCGTGGCTGCCGGTGAGTTCCAGCTTCTTGAAGGTGCCCTGGCGGGCGGCGGCGTCGAAAATGGCGCCGTAGGAGGTGCCGGCCACCACGCCGATGGACGACATGGCCAGCGCATGGAGGTCGCCGCGAAAAGCCAGCGTGGAATCGCTGGCAACGAAGATCACATAATCCTGGAACAGCACCGGCTCGCTGGAAAACAGGTATTTCGCTTCGCGCTCGGGCGTTTTCTTGACGGTGAACATGGCGGCCGCGTCGCCCGTTTCCACTTGCAGCAAAGCGCGCGCCAGCGGCAGCAGTTCGATGCTGGTGCTCTGGCCCATGCGCCGGAACGCCTCGCTCACCAGCTCGACCATCGGGCCGGCCGGCTTGCCGCGTTCGTCGGGCGCCATGAAGGGCGGATAGGGAAAGCCCACCACGCGCAGCGGCGCGGTGTCCGCTGGCTGGGCCCAGGCCTGCACGCAACACAGACTCAAGCCCAGGCTCAACATCAGCAAGATGGCACGCAACAGCGACTTGACAGGCATGGGCACTCCCCGGTCAGCGGCAAGCGATTACTCTTCCAGCCCGCCGCCCAGCGCCTTGTACAGGGCCACCGCCGACTTGAACTGGTCACGCCGCAAGTCTAGCAAAGTTTGCTGTGAAGCATATGACTGCCGTTGCGCGTCGAGCAGTTCCAACCGGCTGTCCTGGCCGGCGCCGTAGCGCAACTGAGACAGTTGCCGCCGCTGTTCGGCGCTGGCCGCCACGCGCTGCTGCGCCGCGATCTGCCGCGCATAGGTCTGGCTGCCGGCCAGGCCATCGCGCACTTCCCGAAACGCGCCCTGTATCGCCTGCTCGTACCGCACCACCGCCACCTCGGTGCGGATCTGCGACAGGCGCAGCTCGGCGCGCAGTTGGCCGCCCTGGAACAGCGGCTGCGTGATCTGCGGCGCGAACGACCAGCTGCGCGCGCTGCCGCGAAACAGGTCGCTCACTTCCGGGCTGGCAAAGCCCAGCTGCGCCGTCAGCGACAGGCGCGGAAAGAAGGCGGCGCGCGCGGCGCCGATTTCCGCATTCGCCGCCGCCAGCGCCTGTTCCGCCTGCAGGATGTCGGGCCGGCGCGCCAGCAGGTCGGACGGCACGCCGGCCGGCAGCTGCGTCAGCACGGGCTGGGCGTCGAGCGCGCGCCCTACCGGAAGGTCTTCCGGCAGTGGGCCGCCCAGCAGCAGTTCCAGGTTGTTGCGCGCCAGCTGACGTGCGCGTTCCCGCGCCTGCAGGTCCGCTTCGGCCGTCGCCGCCTGCCCTTCGGCTTGCGCCACATCGAGACCGCTACCCTGCTGCGCCGCATGCAGGCGCTGCGTGATGCTCAATGCCTGGCGCCAGTCGCGCAGGGTCGCTTGCGTCAGCTGCAGCTGCTCGATGGCCAGCCGCTCTTCCAGATAGGCGTCGGCGACGGCCGCCGTCAAGGCCAGCTGCGCGGCGCGCCGGCCCTGTTCGGTGGCCAGATAGCGCGCAAAGGCGGCGTCGGACAGGGAGCGCAAACGGCCGAACAGGTCGATCTCGAACGCGCTCATCGCCACGCCGGCCGTGAACTGATTCTGCACGGTGGCCGCGCCGCCTGCTGCGGCTTGCGTGCGCTGGCGCGTGCCGCCGGCAACGGTGCCGATGGCGGGATAGCGCGCGCCTTCCTGGATCTGGTACTGGGCGCGCACGGCGTCCACGTTCAGCGCCGCCACCCGCAGGTCGCGGTTGTTCAGCAAGGCCAGTTCCACCAGGCGCTGCAAGCGGACGTCGAGCAGCATCCGGCGCCAGCCCAGGTCCGCCGCATTGCCCTGGCCAGCTGCCGCATCGGCGTCATAGCTGGCTGGCACCGGCAGCGCCGGTTTCACCAGGGTCGGCGTCAGGCTGCAGGCCGACAAGGCGGCCGCCATCACGGCCAACGGTAATATAAAACGGCACCGCATCACGACTCTCCTTGTACTGCACGGTTACTTTTTTTCCAGCGCCGCCCCAGCCTGTCCACCGCGCTCAGCACGACGACAAAGAACACGGGCACGAAAAACACGGCCAGCACGGTGGCGCTGATCATGCCACCGAAGACGCCGGTGCCGATCGCATGCTGAGTCTCGGCGCTGGCGCCGCTGGCCAGCATCAGGGGCACCACGCCCAGAGCGAACGCGAGTGATGTCATCAGGATGGGACGCAGGCGCAAACGCGCCGCTTCCACGGTGGCCTCCACCAGGCCCCTGCCCTGCGCCTGCAATTGACGGGCGAATTCCACGATCAGGATCGCGTTCTTGGCCGACAGGCCGATAATGGTGATCATGCCAACCTTGAAGAACACGTCGTTCGGCATGCCGCGCAGGGTCACCGCCAGCACCGCGCCCAATAATCCCAGCGGCACCACCAGCATCACCGACAGCGGGATCGACCAGCTTTCATACAGGGCGGCCAGCACCAGGAACACCACCAGCATCGACAGCGCCATCAGCATCGGCGCCTGCGAAGCCGATTCTTTTTCCTGCAGCGACTGGCCGGTCCAGGCCAGCGCAAAGCCGGGCGGCAGCTGTTGTACCAGCCGCTCCATTTCCAGCATGGCGTCGCCGCTAGCCACGCCTGGCGCGGCGCTGCCCGAAATGCGCGCCGCCGGATAGCCCTGGAAGCGCACCAGCTGCAGCGGGGTTTCGCTCCACACGGGCCGCACCAGCTGGCCCAGCGCCACCATGCCGCCGGCGCTGTTGCGGATGCGCAGCTCCAGCACGTCGTTCAACTGCATGCGCGACGGTGCGTCGGCCTGGATAATCACCTGCTGCATGCGGCCGGCGTTCGGAAAATCGTTGACATAAGTCGAACCCATGGCCGCCGTCAGCATCTCGCTGACGGCGCCAAACGACACGCCCAGCGCTTCGGCCTTTGCCCGGTCGATCTCCAGGCGCACGCTGGCGCCCGGCGGCAGGCCGTCCGGATAGACGCCGGCCACCTTGCCACTTTGCGCGGCCAGTCCCAGCAACTGGTTCTGCGCCGCCTGCAAGGCGCCAATACCCTGGTTGGCGCGGTCCTGCAGGCGCATCGAAAAGCCCGAGGAATTGCCCAGTTCATCGATGGCGGGCGGCATCAGGCTCATGATCATGCCCTCCTTCGCGCTGCCCATCGCCATTTGCGCCTGCAGCACTTCTTCCTGGGCGGTGGCACCGTCGCGCGCTTTCCAGTCCTTCAGCATGGTGAACGCCAGCGCCGCGTTCGGCCCGGCGCCGGAAAAGCTGAAGCCAAGCACCGACTGGTTGTTTTCAATCCCGGGCCGGCCGGCCACATGCCGTTCGAACTGTTTTACGACATCAAGGGTGCGCTCCATGGTGGCGTCCGACGGCAGCTGCATCGAGGTGATGAAGTAACCCTGGTCTTCTTCCGGCAAAAAGGCCGACGGCAAGCGCAGGAAGGCAAACGCCAGTACCGCGACCACGCCGCCATACACAAGCATGGAGCGTCCGGCACGTTTCACCATCACCACCACGCCCTGTTCATAGCGCGCCGTCATGCGCTCGAACTGGCGGTCGAACCACCGGAAAAAGCCCTTCTTGTCATGGTCGTGCGGGCCGATCGGCTTGAGCATGGTGGCGCACAGGGCGGGCGTCAGGCTCAGCGCCAGAAAGGCCGAGAACAGGATCGACACCGCCATCGCCAGCGTGAACTGGCGGTAGATGGCGCCCACCGAGCCGCTGGCCAGCGCCATCGGAATAAAGACGGCCGTCAGCACCAGCGTGATGCCGACCACCGCGCCGGTGATCTCGCGCATCGCCTTTGACGTCGCCTCCTTCGGCGACAGCCCTTCGGTGGCCATCAGCCGCTCGACCGCTTCGACCACCACGATGGCGTCGTCGACGATGATGCCGATCGCCAGCACCATGCCGAACATGGTCAGCACGTTGACGGAATACCCGGCCAGCAGCATCACGGTAAACGTTCCCAGCAAGGCGATCGGCGCGACGATGGCCGGGATCAGGGTATAGCGTATCTTTTGCAGGAACAGATACATCACCAAAAACACCAGCACCATCGCCTCGATCAGCGTCATGACCACTTTTTCGATCGAGATTTTCACGAAAGGCGCGGTGTCGAACGGCACCGAATACTGCATCCCGGCCGGCATCGCCGGCGCCAGTTCGGCCATGCGCGCGCGAATGGCGCTGGCCGTCTGCACGGCATTGGCGCCCGGCGACAGGCTGACGGCGGCGCCCGAGGCGCCATGGCCGTTTTCGCGAATGCTGAAGTTGCTGCTTTGCGCACCGAGTTCCACCCGCGCGACGTCGCCGATGGTCACTTTCGAGCCGTCGCGGTTGGCGCGCAGCACGATGGCCGCGAACTCCTGCGGCGTTTGCAACTGGCCCTGCACGGTCAGCGGAATCGTCACGCGCTGGCCCTTGACGGCCGGCGCATCGCCAAGGCGGCCTGGCGCGATCTGCGCGTTCTGCTGCGTGACGGCCGCCGTGATCTCGCCCATGGCGATGTTATAGGACACCAGTTTGGCCGGATCGACCCAGATGCGCATGGCGCGCTCGGTGCCAAACAGCTGCACCTTGCCCACGCCGGGGATGCGGCGCAGTTCTTCCGTCACGTTGCGCGCCAGGTAGTCGCCCAGCGCCACTTCGTCATAACCGCCTTTCGGCGCATTCAGGCTGACGATCATCAGGAAGCTAGAGGACGCGGATTCCACGCCCAGGCCATTCTGGCGCACCGCCTGCGGCAGGCGTGGTTCGATCGCCTTCAAGCGGTTCTGCACGTCCACTTGCGCCAGTTCCGGATTGGTGCCCGGCTTGAAGGTGACGGTGATCGAGGCCGAACCCGAGGTATCGGACGACGATTCGAAGTACAGCAGGTTTTTCACGCCCGACAGCTCGCGCTCGATCAGGCTGATCACCGAATCGTTCATGGTCTGCGGCGTGGCGCCGGGATAGCTGGCGGAAATGCTGACGCTCGGTGGCGCCACCGAGGGAAAGCGCGCAATCGGCAATTGCGGTATGGCGATCAGTCCGAACAGGACGATAAAGATCGCCACCACCCAGGCAAACACCGGGCGGTCGATAAAAAATTGAGGCATGTTTTACACTTTCTGCACTGTCAGGGGCGATCGGTCAATGGGCGGCGGGGACGGCGCGTTGCCAGGCCTGCGGCGTGGCGGCGCTGCCCGCCTGCAGCCGTTCCTGGCCTTCGACCACCACCGTTTCGCCCGCCTTCAGGCCCTTGGCAACCACATACTGATGGTCGATCACGTCGCCCACTTCGAGCGGGCGCAGGGTCGCCTTGTTGGCCTGGCCCAGCACCCAGGCCTGGGCCTGGCCATCGCCGGCGCGCAGCACGGCCTGCTGCGGCACCAGCAGGCCGTGAGCGTACTGGACGCGCGCGATGCGGGCCCGCACGAACATGCCGGGCAACAGCGCGCGCTGCGGATTGTCGACCAGCACGCGGATGGTGGCGTCGCCGGTGCCGGCGTCGATGCTGGTGCCCGAGTACACGATGCGGCCCATCTGCGCGTAAGGCTTGCCGTCGGCGCCGAGGATGGTGACCGGCAGCTTGTCGATGCCACTGGCGCCGGCGGCCTGCAGGGCCGCCAGCCTGGCCGCCGACTGGCGCACATCCACATACACCTTGTCAATCTGCTCGATGCGCGCCATCGGCGCCGTGTCGGCGGTGCCCACCAGCGCGCCTTCGGTCACCAGTTCGGAACCGATGCGCCCGGCGATCGGTGCGTCGATGCTGGCGAACGCCAGGTCCAGGCGGCGCCGCGCCAGCGCCGCGCGCGCCTGCGCCACGCTGGCCACCGCCTGCTCGCGCTGGGCCACCGCATCGTCATAGGCTTGCCGGCTGATGGCGTCGGCCTCCATCAAGGGTTTCAGGCGCTCGGCCTGCACGCCGGCGCGGTTGGCGGTGGCGACCGCGCTTTGCAGAGCGGCGGCGGCGGCATCGGCTTCGGCCTGGAACGGCGCGGCGTTCAGCTGGAACAGCTTCTGGCCCGCTTTTACGTCGGCGCCCTGCTCGAACAGGCGGCGCAGCACGATGCCGCCCACCTGCGGGCGGATATCGGCGCTGCGGAAGGCAGCCACGCGGCCGGGCAATTCGTCGCTGAGCACCAGCGGCGCGGCCTGCAGCTTGAGGACGGTGACCGACGGCGGCGGCGCGGCCGGCGGTGCTTCCCGGGGTTGAGAGCAGGCGGCAAGGCCCAGCAAGGTAGCCAGCGCGGCCATGGTGGCGAGATGGGTTTTCAGGAGGCGGTTCGGATGCATGGTCTTTCTCTGTGGCGTATCCCGACCGGCGGTCCGGTCGACTGATATCACCAGCATAAAGGGCCTGTGTGGAAGCAGCGTCGAGGAAGTGTGGAGATTCGATGGAGAGCGTGAACGGTGCTAGACTGCGCGCATGAACCGCCTGCCAGACACCCTTTCTCCGCTTGTATTGATCGCCGAAGACGAACCGCAGATCGCCCGCATCCTGGCCGGCTACCTGGAGCGAGACGGCTACCGCACGGCGTTCGCGCTCGACGGCCGCCAGGCGCTGGCGCAGCACCTGGCGCTGGCGCCCGACCTGCTGCTGCTCGACGTGCAGATGCCGCTTGCCGACGGCTGGGAAGTGCTGGCGCAGGTGCGCCGGCGCGGCGACACGCCCGTCATCATGCTGACCGCGCGCGACCAGGATGCCGACAAGCTGGCGGCCCTGCGCGTGGGCGCCGACGACTATATCGTCAAGCCGTTCAATCCGGCCGAAGTGGTGGCGCGGGTGGCGGCCGTGCTGCGCCGTTCGCGCGGGCGCCCGGCCGAGGCGCCCGCGCAAAAACTGCGCTGCGGCCCGATCGAAATCGACCAGGAAAGCTATGCCGCCAACGTGCTGCACGATGGCGTCGCCAGCCCCCTGAACCTGACCCTGACCGAATTTCGCCTGCTGGCCCACCTGGCGCGCACGCCGCGGCGCGTGTGCAGCCGGCTCGAACTGCTGGAAGCCTGCCTGCCCGAGGGCAATACTTTGGCACGCACGGTGGACAGCCATGTCAGCAAGCTGCGCAAGAAGCTGGAGGAAGCGGGCGTGGCCAATATGCCAGCCAGCCTGCGCGGCGTCGGCTACCGGCTGGAAGGCGAAGCCTGATGCGCCTGACGGGTCTGAACCGGCAGATCGTGCTGTCGATGTCGGTGCTGATGGTGTGCAGCATCGTGCTGAGCTGGATAGGATCGTGGATTTTTTTCGCCATCGCGTTCAAGATCGATCCGGCCATGCTGTCGGAACCCGACGATTTTTCTCCCACCACCGCAGAATGGCTGTGGATACTGGCCATCACCATTTTCGGACTGGTGCTGGCGCTGTTCTTCGCCGTCAAGCTGGCCGCGCGCATCCTGACCCCCATCAATTCCGTGATGGACAGCGTGCGCCGCGTGGCCCATGGCGACCTGGCCGCGCGCGCCGTGGCCGGTGACCGTACCCTGGGCGAGACGGCGCTGCTGGTGGACGACTTCAACAGCATGGCCGAACGGCTGGAACGCAGCAGCCGCGAAAGCCAGACCTGGAACGCGGCCATCGCGCATGAATTGCGTACCCCCGTCACCATCCTGCGCGGCACCTTGCAAGGCGTGGTCGACGGCGTGTTCAAACCCGAAGAGGTGGAGTTTCGCGCCCTGCTGTCGCAGGTCGAGGGCCTGGGCCGGCTGATCGAAGACCTGCGCACCCTGAGCCTGGCCGACAGCGGCCAGATGCAGCTGCGCCTGACATGGACCGACCTGGTGCTGGAAATCGAGGAAGTGGCCCGGCTGCTGTACCAGGAGCTGGCGGATGCCGGCTTTGCCTTGAGCCTGGACCTGTCCGGCCACCCGGTGCGCTGCGATGCGGCGCGCATGCGCCAGGTGGTGCTGGCCCTGCTCGACAACGCGCGCCGTTATGCGCATGCGGGCCAGTTGCTGCTCAGCACGCGCGTGCACGAAGGCCAGTATTGCCTGCAGCTGGAAGACGCGGGGCCAGGCGTCCCCGACGAGCTGGCGCCGCACGTGTTCGAAGCGTTTCGTCGCGGCGATGCCGCGCGTGCCGAGCTGCCCGCGGGCAGCGGCCTGGGCCTGGCGGTGGTCGAGGCCATCGCCCGCGCCCACGGCGGCAGCGCCACCTGCGGGCGCGGCGCGGCCGGTGGCGCCGTGCTGACCGTCAGATGGCCGGTCGAGCACGGCGCGCCGCCTGCGGCATGATCAAACCGGCGCCACGTCGCCATCGGCGCGCAGCATCTCGATAAAACCGCGCAGCGCGGCCGGCATCTCTTCGAGTGGCCATGAATGTCCCTGGAATTGTGATATTCCGAGTATGGACGAGCATGATTTCGATTCATAAGTGGGGGCGCTGGACGCTTGCAAAAAATATCCGCATAATCATGACGTGCACCTGCAAGCCTCCGGGCCGCCAGTCACCGCCACCGAAATTTTTTGTTTTGCTTATTTTTGTTTTGCTTAAAATGAACAATCCCACACTCGCTCACAAAGGAGACCGGCAGTGATGACCATTCGCACTGAACAGTTTCGGGCGTTGGCCGATGCGCAAACACGTCTGTTCCGCCAGCGACTGTGCGCACACCTGAGGGCAGAAATCGGCGGCGAGGTCGCCGAACAGCAGTTGATACGCTGCATCGCGGCAGCCGAAGGCTTCGGACTGAGGAGCGCCCGCGATGTCGCGCAGTTCGCCGAGATCACCTGGCGCCATGCCGGTTGCTATCCCGATCACTCATTCCCAAGGCCTGCTCTGGCGATTCTGATGGCCCATGGTCTCGACCCTGCGCGCAAGCTGGCGCGCTACGCCGCGTGGGCTGAATCGCTAACAATGGCCGACACCTCCCATGCCTGACGACTTTGGTGACTTGCCGGTCGGCGCCGTGGTCCAGCCGTGCTCATTTGCAGAGCCGGCGAAACCGGTTTTCTGGATCGAGATCGAACTGGTGGGCGAGGACGATGCGCCGCTGCCGTGGGAGGAATATCTGGTGAAGCTGCCGGATGGACAGGAGGTTGGCGGGTATCTGGATGGGGAAGGCCACGCCCGGCTGGAGGGCCTGTCGGCTCCGGGTAACTGTCTGATCAGTTTTCCTGCGCTCGATCGCGAGGCCTGGGACTTTGTCAGCGCATTTTCGGCCAAGGTGTGCCAATAAGCGCTGAAAGGCAGGAGCGTAACAATCGTGCTGTTCGGACAGGTCGGCAGCGCTTCGGGAAGCTGCCGGCTAACGTCACGGCACAGCGCATGCCCACCCGGATTCGGGGAGGGCACTGCGTCGGTTCTGCGCGCTATTTCCGGTTCCGCAGGTATTTGGTGACGTTGCCGGGGGCATGCAGCGTGTCGTATCTCAGTTCCATGGTGAAATTCTTCACGAGCGTATTTACCTTCTGGTTTTGCCTCGTTTCGTCCGGGTCGTCCGGGTTCAGCAGCCGCGCGGCCAGCGCCGCCACCTCGGCGGCGACTTCACCGCGCATCTGGGCGCGCAGGTGGGCTGGCTCCATCGCGTCGACAACCCGCAGCAGTTTCTGCGACAGGTCATCGCGTAACTCGTCCAGTGCCTCCTGGTCCTTGGTGACCTTCTCGCTCTGCCGCTTGCGCTTGCGCGCCGCGCTCTGGTCCTTGCGCTGCTGCGACTGCTGCGGCCGCGCAATGCGGTCGGCGATGGCCAGGTCGTCCCGGTAGTCCCGCTTGCCGCAAACATATAGCTGGGATGCCCCGCTGGCGCTGCTCATCACCAGGAAGCCGTGCCGATCCTTGCTTGTCGTGAGATTTTCCGGTACCTGGACCACGATGCTGCCCTGCTGGTGCGACACGTGGGACGGTAGTGGCGGCCGCGCCCACGGATAACCTTTGTCGGTCGCCGCATGCGCCAGGTTGGCAGTGACCAGCATCTTGCACGGATACACGGCGTTCAGCTGGGCGACGCGGTCCACCGTCAGCGGTGACGGATGGCCATGTGTGTTCGGCGTGCCGCAGGACACCAGCGCGACTGTCGGCCGCAGCTGCCGCAGTACCTCCGGACTGGTAGCCTCGTGCGCACCGTGGTGATTGAGCTTGCAGGCGCACACATGGCCGCTGCTGGCGGCAAGGTATTGGCCACGGACGTGTTCGGCGATGATGGTTTCTGTTTCGCCGTTCAGGTCGCCAGCCGTGTAATAGCTGAAATGGCCAAACTGCACCAGCACGGCCATGCTGCAGTCGTTCTTGTCGAACGGGAAGAGCGTGCCCGGCGTCAAGCCGGCATGGGCCCAGTGGACCTTCGTCGCCGTGCCGTCGAGGAAGTGGCGGTGCACCAGGTCCTCGATGGCCTCATCGGTGGATTGATAGTATTCCGGCGTTACGCTGCGGTATAGCCCGTTCATGGCGACGACGCGTACCGCCAGCGTCCCCAGTTCATACACGGGCTGCTCGAGGTTCGCGGTGTGGCGCCTGACGGAATTCGGCTCGCCGAATGCCTTCAGGTAGGCCGCATAGTCGCTGTCCGATTTCGCGGGTACGCCCGGATCGTAGAGGATCGCGGCCGGGGCCGCATATACAGGGTTCCCCAGCACCGTCGGGGCGGCGCCGATGTGATCCCGGTCATAGTGCGAGGCAATGAAGATGTCCACGGGCCGAAAACGCTTCAGCCCGATCAGGTGGTCGAAATACCCGGTCACCAGCTCGGAAAACTGGCCACTGTCGATGAGGATCGATTGCACGTACTCGCCCTTGTTCTTCACGAGCACCAGGGCGGCATCGCCGATGCCCACGTCGATCTGGTGGATCTCCAGGTCGATGCCGCTGGTCTTGCTGGTGTTCAGGCCCGAGCTGAGGCCCGATATCGTGCTGAGCTTGGCCGACACGGTGCCTGTCGACCGCGCGGGCTCCAGCGCGACGAGGCTGGCCGTGCGCGGATCGATCAGTGCCTCGTCCGTCTCGGGCACGAGCGCCACGTAGTGGGCGGCGTCCTGCCACAGGATTCGTACCTGGTGCACAGGGACCGGCGTGCCGGACGCGGAGACGTCCAGGTTCCACTCGTCCTCGTCGACTTCCGTCGAGCCGTTCAGTACCGTGATCGTGCATTCGGGGTAAGAATTCGCCAGCAGCGCAAGCATGCACGTCGCGTCGCCCCAGTCGCCGGCGACCAGGTCGTTGACCCGGTCGGCCGTCGGCGCTTCGTAGAGCACCGTGTCGTACCATGCGGGAACGCCCAGCAATGCCCAGTTACTCAGCGTGTCGGTCGCCATCGTGCGCAATTGCAGGTGGCTGCGGTCGACGCCCGTCGCGAGCGCCAGCACGAGCGCCAGGCTTTGAAAGAGGCAGCTTCCGTCGCTGCCCATGTCGCGTATCACGAAGGTTACGCCGTCGTGCTCGACGCTGCTGTCGTCGACGTAGTCCCACGCCATGGTCAGGCTTCCGGCGCCGGGAACGTCGCCCGGCTGTCATGGAGCCGGACCAGCGACGCCAGCGTAGGCGCATCGCGCTCTCCGGTCGGTTCCAGGTCCGCCGCCAGCTGGAAGCATTGCAGCGCCAGCCGTGTACGGGGGCCATCGACGCCGGGTGCGTCACACGGGTAGCCCAGGTTTTCCAGGCGCTTCTGCACGCCGCTCAATTCGTCCACCGGGTCGAGGTTGCCGAAGTCGATCGCCAGCACCTGTGTCGTGCCGTCCAGTTCATAGTGCAGGCTGCCGTGCCGGGCACCGTTCGGCACGCCGTGCCGCAGGATGCCGTCGGCGTCCGTGCTGCCCCGGTATTCCCGCCCCTCCACTTCAAGCACGTAGGCAGTGTGAGCGAGGGCGCCATGTTCTCCGGTCAGTTGCAGCTCGAAGCGTGCCGGCACGCCCTTGCGCCGGAATACATGGCGTTGGCCGATCGCGCACGCAATTTCTTGCGCCTGCAAGTCCGGAATCACAATGATATCGCCCGGCATCAGCACATTGGGGTCGGTTCGCAGGTCGCGCAGCGCGGCGTTTTCCGGATGCCGCCAGATGGTTTCGGGGGCGAAGCCATAGCGGGCCGACAGCGCCGAAATGCCTTCGCCCTGCACTACCGTGTGATGCAACGCCATGATTCCCCAACTCCGTAGCCTCCGATGAGCTTGTATTATTGGCACAGCGGGCATCGAAGTCAATTGCCTCGTCGCGCCCCGGCGCCACTTCGATGCCGGTATTCTTTGACTCGCCATGAGTGTCACCGGAGTTGTGATATTCCGAGCATTGACGGGCAGGATTTCGATTCACAGGTGTGGCGCTGGACACTTGCCTGTCACCAGCAGTAACGGAGCAGTCACAGGCGGTTTCAGCGCACGCCGCACTTGAAATCGCCGAATCCGCTATCATTTCTATTCTTAACTATTCACAAAAGAAAGATTTCCATGTCCGATTTGCTGCAAGACTTGCAATGGCGTTACGCCACCAAAAAGATGGATCCGTCGAAAGCGGTACCGCAAGAGAAAGTCGACCGCATCGTGGAAGCCGTGCGCCTGACGGCCAGTTCCAGCGGCCTGCAGCCGTATGAAGTGTTTGTCGTGACCAACCCCGAACTGCGCGCGCAGATCAAGCCGCACGCCTGGAACCAGGCGCAGGTGACCGACTGCTCGCACCTGCTGGTGTTTGCCGCCTGGGACAACTACACGGTGGAGCGCATCAACCACATGTTTGACCTGGTCAATACCGTGCGCGGCTTCAAGAACGAAGGCTGGGAAGCGTACCGCCAGCAGATCCTGAACACCTACCCGCAGCGCGACGCGGAAACCAACTACCAGCACGCCGCACGCCAGGCGTATATCGGCGTGGGCACGGCCCTGATCGCCGCGGCGCAAGAAAAAGTCGATTCGGTGCCGATGGAAGGTTTTGATCCGGCCAAGGTCGACGAGATCCTGGGCCTGACCGCGCGCGGCCTGCGTTCGGTGGTGATCCTGCCGCTGGGCTATCGCGCCGACGAAGGCGACTGGCTGCAGAACCTGGAAAAAGTACGCCGTCCGCAAGAAGAATTCGTCACCGCAGTGGCGTAATTTCTTGTAGCACGATGCAAAAAGCGGAGGCTGCCTCAAGGTAGCCTCCGCTTTTTTCATGCCTGTTTCTTCAAACTGACGCGTCGTTTTGCACGGCGCGGCAGTTCAGTCAACAACTTCGCTTACTGGCTTTCCACGCTGGTATTGCCAGCCTCGGACGGCAAGCGCAAACCACTATCGATCACATTCAGGCGCAGGCCCGGCAAGACATTGCTGTTCACCGAGGCCGTCGTCTGCACCACCGGCGTGCTGCCCTGCTGCGGCTGGCTACCCTCCACCGCCACCTCCACCGCGTCTTCCTTGCTGGTCACGGCTTCGCCTTTCGCCACCACATCAGCCTGCACCATATTCCCCTGCGATGGCGCCACATTGACCGTCCCCAGCACGCTGGCCAGGGCGCTTTGCAGCGCTTCGGTCGGATTGACCGTCAGCACGCCCGGCGTGTAGGTCAGCGCGTAGTTGGTCGACGCCTGGCCGGATGCCGACACCAGATAGCTTCCCGATGGCGAGCCGGTGGTGGCCGGCGTGCTGAACGCCAGGTTGCCGCTGACCTCGTTCGCCAGCGTATCGTTGCCCAGCAAACCGGTGTAGCTGGCCGTAAAGGCCGGATTGGCAAGGCCCTGGTCTTTCTCGGCGTTGTCCACTTTGACGCCCAGCGCCGCCTGCGTGATGCTGGCGGTGGTGGTTGCCGTAGCGTTGACCGTGTAGTTGCCCGCATCCGTACCGCCGAGCGCAATGCCGTTTACCGTCACCGTCTTGTTGGCGCCGGCGTTCTTGTCGGCAAAGCTGGCGCCGCCGTTGCTGATGGTCAGCACGTCACCGGCGATGCGGTTGTCGGCCAGGGTCACGCTGGCGTTGGTCGTCGTGTCATACACGCGCGACGCGGCGCCGGTGGCGCGCACCAGCAGGCTGGCCGGCGTGATGCTGGCCGTCAAGCCGGTCGGATTGCTGACCGTATAGTTGCGGGCCAGGCCGGTGCTGGTGTCGACCAAAGTGGTGCCGGTGACCGTCACCGCCTTGGCACTGGCCGCGTTCTTGTCGGCAAAGTTTGCTGTCTGGCCGGCCAGGCCCAGGCTTTCGCCCGCCACCAGGCCCGCCAGCACGCCGCCGGACAATTGCGCTGCCGTATTGCCGTCGTAGACTTTATTGCCCGCCAGCTGGCCGGCCACCGTCAGGGCTTTCGGCGTGATGCTGGCCGTCAAGCCGCTCGGGTTGCTGACCGTATAGTTGCTGGCCAGGCCGCTGGCGGTATCGAGCAACGTCGTGCCCGTCACCGTGACAGTCTTGGCGGTGCCGGCGTTCTTGTCGGCAAACGCCGCGCTCTGGCCGCCGAT